>AUXO011449891.1_pt1 | contig 11031 bp, 17 predicted proteins | sample 768731 | NCBI WGS metagenome assembly AUXO01 (sample SAMN02715735, study PRJNA202380) | gut metagenome | biome: sheep rumen | host: Ovis aries | place: New Zealand: Palmerston North
TTACACGCTTTCCAGTCGTGTTCACTCTTCGCAAAACGTATTGTTAATCAACCACTTGCACGGGGGTTGTTTTCCGTTTGCCTATAATTTGCACTTTTTGGCTTTTTGCAGGCTCGTTGTCCGACTGCCAAAACTGGCCTTTGCCAGTTAAGAGCCAAAGCGCACTAACGTTGTAGTCATTTACAAGGTGCGTAAGCCACACGACTTGAAAAATGCCGCGTTCGGGTTGCTTTGCCAGTGTTTGCACATTCCAACGGTTAAGCCCGTAACGGCGCGTGAATGTTTGCAAGCCACGGATTATGTGCTCACTCTTTAGCCTTTCAAGGGCTGCAAAGAAGCGCGTTACTATTTCTGCATTTGTTGTTGTCGTTTCCATATCTCTTGCTTTTTGTATGCCAGTGCAAAGATTGCTGCAAGGTGTTTTTGCTTTGCTCTTAAAGCAGCCTGCCAACGTGCCACTTGCTCACGGCTCACTGGTTGGCCTGCCAACAGCCCGTGTTGCTCTTCTGCCGTCATAACTTGCAAATACCTTTCAACATTTATTGTTGCCATTTTCTAAACGCTCTATTATTGCCAGTAGGCGGTCAATCTGTTCGTCCTTTTTCTCAAGCATTGCCAACAGCTTGTTTGCGTCCATTGGCCTTTGCTCTTCCTCAACTGCCAGTTGCACCCCGTCGGGAGCTGTCGCCCGTTGCATTTGGCCACGACCTAACAACAGCCATTCAATATTGAGGTCGGGGAACTCATCGGCCACACGTTCCAGTATATCAACGGCCACGCTCTTGCGTATGCTTGCAATGTAGGCAGAGGAAACACCGACGCGACGGCCAAACTCGGAGTTGTTAACGCCGCATTGGTGCAAATACTGCAAAAGCCTTTCCTTTACACCAGTAGCCATTTTGTTTACTTTTTCTTTATTATCTCTATCAAATCGTTTATTTGTTGTTGCGAGGTTGTAAGTTGCGTTTGTGCAACAGAGAGTTGTTGCGAACTACGATCGAGCAGCGCAAGGAACTGGGTATCGTTTGCCGACAATGTATTGCCGTTGCCCTTAAACGCCGTGCCGTTGTCCGTTGCCATAATCGTGTCGCCCGTGCCGTAAAAGTCCGTAATACTCAAGCCAAGTGCCGCGCACATCTTTTCTACTGTGCCCGTCCTCACGTCGGCGGCTCTAAACAGAGAGTTTAACGCCTGCGTGCTCATTTCTAACTTACGGCTGATAACCGTCATTGATTCGCCCGTGTTGAGCAAAATTTGCTTTAATCTTTCGCCAGTCATAATTCAAAGAGTTTTGTTTCATTTAGTGTTAAGGTGTGTTAAAGTTCAAACAAAAACGCTTGTTGTATAAAGAATTTTGTTTTACTTTGCAAACGGAAACGCAAACGGAAATATAAACTCCTTTGCAAAGTTAAGTAAAAACTTTGAAAAGTAATACTAAAAAATAATTAAAAAAAACAAAATGACAATGGATTTAAGGACACCAAAGGAAAAGGCTCGCCAAGAGCGCGACGCAAAACTTTGTGCAGATTACAAGGAATTGCGCGAGAGTAACCCCACGTGTAGCGACAACCGTATCTTCGGCGCACTGGCAGAGTTTAACGGGCTTACCATTATGGGTATAAAGGGAATTATTAAGCGTAACGGCGCGTACATACCACGCCAGTAACACGCAAATACATCATCTTCAACAACAACCAATAAACAGCAACACGATTATGGAAAAAGTATTTAACACCGCTTGTTTTATGTGTTTGGTAATACTGACCGAGTGCCTTGCAGCAGGCGCAATTTTACACCTCTTTGCAGGCAATTACGGTTGGAGTGCGACACAAGCCGCAATGTTTTACGTGGCATTTAGATGTACGGACAGCGTACACAAGGAAATGAAAGGAGAGCAGAACAATGATTAACGAAGAGCCAAAATTGACGGACACGGGGCGTTACACGATTACAGAGGTGGCCGAAGCAATGGGCATACACCGTAATACGGTTACACGCTTAATCAAACGCAGTGTACTCAAGTGTAACTATCGGAAGTATAACAACAGACCCTATATACTGGGGGCTGATGCAAAACGAGTTTGGAGGACAACGTTATGAAATACGCACACGGCATTATTAAGGAATGCGCAGAGAGTATGCGCGATGCAATTTGGGAAGCGTTTGACGCAGAGGGTTGCACAGAGGACGCGCGTTATGCTTATGTTGATGTAACGACAAACGACGGAGAGATTGAGCTTAATTGCGAAGCAAATGGCACGGTTGAGGTATTTGTAACGCACGACAACGAGAGCGAAAGAGAGTGCCCGACACTGGTTGCAGCCATTATTAAGGCGTTGCCCGATTGGTGGGACGTGGCTTATGATTGGCAACAAGAGTGCGAAAGGGACGAGCCGTACCGTTACAGCGGCCTTGATCCTGCCTTTAGCAGTTGGGCGGAAGTAAACGAAATGTTTATTTAATAACCATATTTTTCAACAACAATTAAAATTTGACACAATTATGAATGAAGTAACAGTTGTAAGCCAACCCGATATGTTGGCAGCATTAAACGCCAGTGAGATTGATATGCAGATTGCAACGGCTCACAAGTTTCCACGTGATGTGAAACGCTCATTGGAGCGCATCAAGTTCCTTGCAGGGCAAGACCCCGACACAGCAGGCGATTGCTTCTACGTGTTGCAGCGCAAGGGCGCAGACGGCGCACAGACCTCAATTGAGGGCTTGAGTGTACGAATGGCAGAGATAATTGCAGGGTGTTGGGGTAACTTGCGCGTTGCAAGCCGTATAATTGGCAACGACGGCAAAACGATTACGGCGCAGGCCGTTTGCCACGATCTCGAAAGCAACGTTGCAATTAGTGTTGAGGTTAAACGCCGCATAACAACAAAGAGTGGTTACACCTTTAGCGAAGATATGCAAGTTGTAACGGGCAACGCAGCCAGTGCCATTGCACGGCGCAACGCAATACTTACGGTTGTACCAAAGGCCATAACAAACACGGTGGTTAAAGAGGTGCGCGCAATAGCACTGGGACAATCACTCGACGTTGAGCAGGGACGGCAAAAGATGATTGCCTACTTCCAAAAGCTCGGCGTTACGAGCGACCAGTTGCTGCAATACTTGCAGTGCGATTGCATTGAGAGTATCGGCAAAGAAGAGATACTACGAATGCGCGCCACGGCTCAAGCCATTAAAGAGGGGACAACAACCACGCAGGAAACGTTCTTCACGCCAACCCAAGAGCGTTTAGAGGGCGAAAAGGCCAAATCAAAGGCGACAACGGCACGAAACAAGGCGCAGCAAGCAATTGCCCGTCAGCAACAAGAAAACACGACAGAGGGCGAAAAACCCGAAAATAACTAACACGTAACACGCAGAGAGCCGTTGCACAGCGGTTTGTTGGTGGCGGCTCTCTCTTTAACTTACATCTTTAACAACAAAATTACACACACATTATGGCAAACACGATTATTAGACCGCGCGACCGCCGCGAGTGGTTGCGACACAGAGAAAAGGGCATTGGCTCAAGTGAGGTCGGCACAATACTGGGCTTAAACCCGTTTGAAACACCTTACCAATTGTGGCGCAGGAAAAAGGGAATAGACGCGCCAAAGGAAGAGAATTTTGCAATGCGCGCAGGGCATTACCTTGAGGACGCAGTAAGTAAGTTTTATGCCGATGCAACAGGCAAAGATATTATTAAGGCCAGTGCAGGCGATTGGCTCATTGTTGATAACGACCGCGAGTATTTGCGAGTATCGCCCGACCGCACGTTTTGGCTTCCCAATATGCCACACAACGACCGCAACAAGGGCATACTTGAGTGCAAGACAACACAACTGCAAGTTGACGAGGACGATCTGCCGACGCACTGGTTTGCACAACTGCAATACCAACTGGGCGTTGCAGGATATGAGTGCGGCGCGTTGGCGTGGTTGACGCAAGGCCGTGAATTTGGTTACAAAGACTTGCGGTTTGACGCAGAGTTTTACCAGTGGGAAGTTGAAGAGGTGGAAAAGTTTTGGACGGACTACATTGTGGGCGACCAAGAGCCGTTGGCAATTAACACGGCTGATATTATACTAAAATCGCCGCGCCACGTTGCAGGCAAACAAGTGGTTGCAGATACGGCCATTATTGATTTGTGCCTTGAGTTGCACCAGTTAAAGGACGCAGGCAAAGAGAGCGATGCGCGCAAAAAGGAGATTGAAGAGGAATTAAAAATGGCCATTGGCGACGCGGAAAGCCTTGTAATGGTTGAGGACGGAGTAGCGCGGCCAACGGTGTTGGCAACGTGGAAAACGGCCAAAGATAGCCAAAAGTTTGATGAAGCAGCGTTTAAGGCTGATAACCCCGAATTATACGCAAAGTATGTGCGCACGGTGCACGGCTCAAGACGCTTTTTGCTCAAGTGATATAAGGTTACGTAAGGTAACGAGGTTGTAGGATAACCGACGGACAGTGAGAGAGCCAAAGACTCGCAATGTGCGGAGCGAGACCGCCCACTGGCACAAAGTAAACAAGTAATAAGTAAACCAATATGAAAGATAGTTTTGTATTATACACGCAGCAATACGAAGCCGTTGAGGACTTGAGCCTTGAGCAAAAGGGGTTGTTGTTTGACGGCTTGTTTAAGTACGTGCAGACGGGCGACGCGCCAGTGTTTGAGGACAAAGAGGTGCGCATTGCCTTTAAGTTTATACGGTTGCAGATAGACCGCGACGGGCAAAAGTACGATGAAGCCTGCGAGAAAAAGCGCGCAGCCATTAAAAAGCGTTGGAGCAAGAGTAAAAATACAGATGAATACAATAGTATAGATATGAATACAGATGAATACAAATCTATACATAATGATAATGATAATGTAAATGTAACTGATAATGATAATGAGCATAAAGTTACTAACGTAACTATGGATGCTAAGAATGATAATAACAAAAAAACTTCAAAAACTAAAAAAAAGGCAGAGAGTGTTTTTGAAGTTGAAAACGGGTATAAAGCACCAACAGAGGAAGAGAATAAAAGGTTTATGGAGCTTTGCGGTTGGTTTAACCAAATAATGAAGGAAACGGACAGCTCTATTAACCGCGTTTCAATACTCACGCCGCACAGAGTTGAATTGTTGCGCCGACTGGTGATTGACTTTAACGACAAAAACATTTGCTATTGCTTCCGCAAAGCAGCCGCAAGCAGTTACTTAAACGGGCGCACTCAAGACCGCAAACGGCCTGCCGATTTTGATTGGATTTGCAAATACGACAACTTTGTTAAGATATACGAGGGGAGCATATAAGGCGCGACAAGGCCATTTTCAAGCCCGACACGGCGTTTTCTCTCGCTCAATAGGCAACTATAAAGGAAAATAAGTAATAACGCTTTAACAACAACGAAAACAACGATGAAACAAACAATCAAAGTAACCGCCAACGCCACATACATAATGAAGCTACCTTGTGTCTACTCCTGCCACAAGGAGAATGGCGAACTCGTCTACCTCCTATATGACTGGGATGAGGATGGTCAGTATATTAAAGCCCACATCGGTGATTGGCTCGGAGAAGATGAAGAAGGAAAATGGCACTTGCTCGACAGGACTGGCGCGCTCGAAGCAACTGAAAAAAGTATTTAACAACGACAACGGCAATGGAGCAGCACAGAGCAATTAACAAGGCGTTGCGCCTTGAGGTGGGCGACCACATTTGGTTTACTTACGCAGGCAAAAGCCAGTTGAGCGCAAAGGAGTTGAAGAGGTTATCGGGGTGGACGCGCAATATGCGTTACGTTGGCGAAGTGGTTATGTTGCCTGCCGATAGGTACAACCCCGACGGGAAACTGGGTGTAAGATTGGCAGATGTGCAGACGGGCAAACACCAGTGTACGCACATTGCCTGCAACATTGAGAGTTGGATCTTGAAAGGCGGCTTAATTGATGTTGAGGTTAAGAGAGCCGCACGGCAAATGGAATTACAATTTACAGATTAAACGCTTATGAGCAACGAAACGAGAGCAGCACCGCCAGAAGAGTGCAAAGAGTGCGAGAGTGCGCACAATGGTATTAACGGGCGTTATTGCCACGTGCTAAACGCCTACGTGGAGCACACAACAGAGCCACGATGTAAATAGCAAAAAGTATTAACCAGTAAACAACAAACAGAGAAATGAAAAAAATTATTTTGAACGTACCCGAAGAGGTAGTAAGCGAGTTTGCAACAGAGTTAAACGCACTGATGCAGCGATACGAGGTAACGCAAGAGTATGAGCCAAAAGAGGGTGATTTTGTCGCTTTCAAGGACGATTCGACAGAAGCACCGTTTATTGGTATTTTCGCAGGTTGGTACAATAGTGAGAGCAACAAGATTGTTTGTTATGCTCACATTATAGATAACGGAATACTGGGGGAGGAAGAGGAGTATTGGAACGCTGATACCCTTAGACAAGCCACAGAGACAGAAAAACAAAACCTGCTTCGTGAGTTGGCAAGGTCTGGCAGACGCTGGAACGAGGAAGAGCGCAAATTTGAGCGCGCAGAGCCTTACGAGAAAATACGCACGGTGGCCGATGCAATTGCGGCTACTGGCATACAAATGCCCGAAAGTATTAACGGGTTGGCCGATGATATTGTGGCTTACTTGAAGTTGCGCATTGTGGTTGCAGCAATAAACGGGCTAAAGGCTGACACCTTAAACGAGTGGCCACGTTACACGGCTGATGAGTTGCGTTACTGGCTGAAGTTTGAGATACTGGACAAAGAAGAGGTAGCAGAGCTTACACCCGAAGAGAAAAGGCGTGTCGTTGGGCGTGCGGTCAACGACACGAGCGAGAGCGATAGTTACGTGCGTGCGCGCGCATATTACGGAACGGCGTACTCGTTCACGTACTACGGTGGTCGTCTTTTTTTCAAATCACGCGAAGCAGCGCGTTATTGCGGCCGTCAGTTTGCAGAGCTTTGGGCGGACTTTTACGACATTAAACTTGTAAAGTAAAGCCCACTGGGGAGCGCATAACAAGGCACGGGGCGACGGGAGCAAAACACCGTTGCCCTTTGCCAGTCCTCAAGCCAACGCGCGCAGCCCTGCAACCAGTAAGGGGGAAATATATAGGGGGATAAATAGGCGCAAGCGCACACACGCGCGCAATGGCACAGAGAGAGCAGAACGGAACAAAAAAATAACATTGGAGAAAAAAAGAGAATGGCAGCAATTGAAAGGTTTAGAGTGCAGAGGGGTGCAGATGTAATAATTGGCATTGATCCCGACGCAGAAAAAAGCGGCGTTGCAATACTGGAGAGAGCAACAAGGCGGCTAACGCTGAAAACATTGGCGTTTGCTGATTTGCTTGAGTGCCTGCAATACGAAAGGCAGAGGGCAACGGTGCAGGAAAAACAATTGGTGGTTGTAATTGAAGCAGGGTGGTTAAATACTGGCAACTGGCATTTACATTACACGTACAGCAACCAAAAGGCGGCTGCAATCGGTCGCTCAACTGGTATGAACCACCAAACGGGCATTTTGCTTGCAGAGGTGTGCAAGTTTTGGCGGTTACGATGTGAGTTGCAAAAACCGCTTGTTAAGTGTTGGAAAGGCAAAGACCGAAAGATAACACACGATGAGTTGGCAGCGTTTACGGGGGTTACTGGGCGCACAAACCAAGAGGAACGAGATGCGGCACTTTTGGCGTGGCATTACGCAGGGTTGCCCGTGCGCTTATCTGTTAAGAATTAAAAATATTGGTGTTAAATGCTTACAATGTAAACACTTTTATTGTAACTTTGCAACAAGTTATAAGACAAGGAGTAAAACGTATGAATGAGCAAAAAGTTGAAAAAATAAAACTCTCACTGGTTAAACTGAACGAGCACAACCCACGCGAGATAAGCCCGACGAAGTTTGAGCAGTTAATTGATAGCATTTTGACTTTTCCGAAAATGTTAAAAAAGCGTCCGTTGGTAATTGACGGCCAGTTTATGATACTGGGTGGCAATATGCGTACACTTGCATTGCGAGAGATCGCCAAAATGAGTTTTGCCGATGTAACGGCACGGCTTGAGGGCATACAATCGTACAAGGAGCGACCGCAGGCCGATCGTGTTGTTACGCTTGAGTTTTGGCGCAAGTGGTTTGAAAAGCCGTTTGCCTATACAATGAACGGCGACGACCTCACTGCGGAAGAAAAGGCGCAATTTACCATTGTTGATAACGTTTCGTTTGGCAAATGGGACTTTTCGGCACTGGCTAACGAGTGGGACGAACATTTGCTGCAAGAGTGGGGCGTTGATGTATGGGCGGAAAACGGCGACGGCCAAAATGGAGAGAACGAGCAAGGCAGCGGCGACGGAGCAAGTAAGAGCGGCGAAGAGCAAAAACACGGCAAACTAACTGACCGCTTTATTGTCCCACCTTTTACCGTACTTGACACGCGGCAAGGCTACTGGAAAGAGCGGAAAGCAATGTGGCACGATATGATTGGCGACAATGGGGAGAGCCGCGAAAACACATTGGCAGACGGCGAAACAAACGTAATGGCAACTATTAACAACGGGGTAAGCATATTAGACCCCGTAATGGCTGAATTGGTGTGCCGTTGGTTTGGCATTGAGGGCGGCACGGCGTTTGATTGCTTTGCAGGCGATACGGTGTTTGGTTACGTGGCTGCAAAACTGGGGCAACGTTTTACTGGCATTGAGTTGCGCAAAGAGCAGGCCGATTTGAACAATGAGCGTGTGCAGGGTATGAGCGCAAAGTATATTTGCGATGACGGGCAAAACGTACTGGCACACCTTGAGCCGCAAACGCAGGATCTATTTTTTAGCTGTCCGCCATACTACGATTTAGAGGTTTACAGCGACAACCCAAAGGATGCGAGCAACCAACCAACGTATAACGATTTTATTGCCATTATTGAAAACGCCTTTGCCAGTAGTATAAAGTGCCTAAAGGAAAACCGCTTTGCGTGTGTTGTTGTTGGCGATATACGGGCAAAAGACGGCTTTTATTACGGCTTTGTTGATGATATAAAGCGCATATTTGCCAAACACGGAATGCGGCTATATAACGAAATGATTATTGTTGAGCCTATCGGCACACTTCCGCAGCGCGTGGCGCGCTATATGCGCAACCGCAAAATTGGCAAATGTCACCAAAATGTTTTGGTATTCTATAAGGGAGATACAAAAGAGATAGCAAACCAATTTAAGGAAATAAAGTATGCAAGCGAAGATTTGGAACAATTCAACGTGGATAACGGAAACGCAACCGCAACGGCTTAAAGAGAAATTGGGGGGGGTGTTATTGGAAAGCGGCTTTAAGGTGTTGGACGTACTGGAACACCATTTCAAGCCACAAGGGTACACAGCATTGTTTTTGTTGGCAGAGAGCCATCTTGCAATACATACCTTTCCCGAATTTGGGCGCACTTACGTTGAACTCTCAAGTTGCAACCTTGAGTATTACCAACGTTATTGCGAACTTACAAAAGAAATGCAGTAAATGGCCGTATGGCTTAAAATTAAGCCGATGTCGCGTCTTTCTTTCATTTTCGGGTAAATTATACGACGGCAAAAAGAAAACGCAATGTCGGCAAAATCAGCATAAAATAACTACTATGCCAAAAGAGAAAAAAACATTAAAAAGCGATTACGAGCGCGACCAGATGTTGCGAATGACGCTTGTTGCACCCTTATGGAAAAAAAACTACTCAATAAGGGAGATACGCGACGAGGTAAAGGCACGTTTGGAGTTGCCCACACTCTCAACACGCACGGTTTGGAAAGATGTGCAAAGGTTGGTTAAAGAGTATAGAGAGTTTAGGCTTGAGAACACCGAAGAAAAGGTGGCGCAAGAGTTGGCACGGCTTGACGGGGTTATACGTGAAGCGTGGGAAATGTGGGAGCAGAGCAAAACGGGCTACGATAAGAAGCAGCAGAAGCGCAAGGGCATACCCAAAAAGGACGATGCAACGGGCGCACTGGTTACGTTGTACGCAGAGGAAAAGCAAGAGCACGTAAGAGGTACGGGCGACCCGCGTTACCTTGACATCATACTAAGGGCTCAAGAGCAGCGGCGCAAGTTACTGGGACTTGATAAACTGGAAGTAAACCTAACGGGCAACGTTGGCGGCACACTGGAGATAAAACACACGTACACGGGCGTTGCTTTGCCTACAAGCGAGGACGAAGCAGCAAGGCAGGCAGGTGTAAGGGAGTAACGGAGAAAAGGCGACAGAGGGCAAAAGAATGGCATTATTTGAGGTTAACGGCGAGTTGTACGAAGCCAACAGCGACGAGCGTTACCGCGTTTTCGTCAATCAAGGTGGCACATCATCGGGCAAAACATATTGCGTGATGCAACTTTTGCTGGCCACTGCAATAGAGGAAGCCCGTGCCGTTATTACCGTTGCTGGCCAAGATTTGCCAAACTTGAAAGTTGGAGCATTACGCGACACGCAAAACATAATTGCAGGCTCGGAGTTTTTAACGAGCTTCTTTGTTGAAAACCGTTCGGAACACTCTTTCCGTGGGCGCAACGGCTCACTCATTGAGTTTAAGAGTTACGACGGCGCGCAGGACGCAAAGAGCGGAAAGCGCGATTACTTGTTTGTAAACGAAGCCAACGGCATAACGTTTGAAGTGTACTGGCAGTTGGCAATACGTACACGCAAAAAGGTGTATTTAGACTATAACCCAAATGCGAGGTTTTGGGTGCACGATGAGGTTATAGGGCGCGAGGGCGTTAAGCTCATTATTAGCGACCACCGACACAACCACTTTTTAACGGAAGAGGAACACGCAAAGATTGAGGGCATACAAGACCCCGAATTGTGGAAAGTATATGCACGTGGGCTAACGGGGCGCATTACTGGCCTTATACTTACCAACTGGGACATTGTAGACCGTATGCCTGCAATTGAGGACTGCAAGATGCAGGCGTGGGGGTTGGACTTTGGTTTTACCAACGACCCGTCGGCACTGGAAGAGGTGCGGCTTGCTCACGGCGATTTGTGGGTGCAGGAATGGTTGTACGAAACGGGGCT
>AUXO017810448.1_pt1 | contig 11030 bp, 28 predicted proteins | sample 768731 | NCBI WGS metagenome assembly AUXO01 (sample SAMN02715735, study PRJNA202380) | gut metagenome | biome: sheep rumen | host: Ovis aries | place: New Zealand: Palmerston North
GGTTGGCTCCGTACAGGTTGGCTCCGTACAGGTCGGCTCCGGACAGGTCGGCTCTGGACAGGTCGGCTCTGGACAGGTCGGCTTGCATATTTTTCCATCCATCACAGTCTTCACGAAGCCAATGTCCGTGGTTCTCTATAAGCTGCTTCAATTCATCTGCTGTAAGTTTTCTCATGCTCATTCCTCCTTCGGCGGCTCTTCGTCTACATAGCCGCTTCTCAATCTTGCCCCGCACATCGGGCAGTAATTGACATAAAAGCCATCCACAAATCCAGGATATTCTTCATCAAATATTTGGATGTAGCCGCTTCCGTGCATATTGATGAAGATTCTTGGTTCTGTGTTCTCTACGACATGAAGAGTTTTTCCTGCTGTCCTATTTGCATATCCGCAAAACTCACACCCGTTCATATTTCCTCCTTCGGCGGCTCTGGCAATGGCATTGTCATGATAGCCTGTCCGTAAGTCATCATTTTGGTTTTTTGAAGATAGTAACCGTCTTTACGCAGTTTTTCAAACTGCTGTGCATAAGCATTCAGCTCCTCTATGGCATCGGCGGCTAAAGCCGCTAACTCTTCAGTGCAAGTGAAAAATCCTCGGTTTTGTGAATCACGGCACATACAAACACTACAATCCCAGCCATACGGTTTTGCATGTTCACGCAAAGCTTTAATCAGCTTTTCATACATCGGCAGGCACCTCCATCTTCGCACCGCACCCGTGGCAAAACTTATAAGCCTCAATGTCAGCGGTAATTACGGTCTGCCCGCACTGACTGCACTTATAGATTCCAGCAGAGCTTATCTTTACCCACTTCCCGGTCTTCTGCTCCACCACGTCGGCGGCTGGAAACGCTGCTAATTGGCGAAGAAAAACAGATTTTGCGTAATCATATTTCGGGTCTTTTTGACTGTCTTTATCAAAAGGATAGTGGTAATCTATCTTTTCCCGGAAAGCAATTCGGTCTATATATTCAGCCATTCCTATCACCTCTGTCATAGATTCTCGTTTTCTTCAGCGGATGCTCTTTTTCCCATTTCCGGTAGCATGACCATGAGCAGAAGAAACCTATCGTGGTGGATTTCCCGTCGGTAATGATGCGTTTATACACCCACTCACCTGGGCATCCGATGAACTTTGTTTTGCCGCAGTTAGGACAGTCGTGATACCCGCTGTTTACTCTTTCAGTCTCTCTCGTCCTCGTATACATCGTCATCCTCCGCTTCATCATTCTTATACCCGTTGGCGAATAACGTCCTCAGGTGAGCGACGTCGATGTTCAGAAACGACTTGACCACGCCTGCCCTTAGCAGCTTGACACGTCTCTCATGTTCAGCTGGATTCCAACCACAGGTTTCGCAAACCTCGGGACGGAACACGTAATCAGCACAATACACACTCGATTTCTCTTTATGTACATATGGGCAGCGTGGGTCTCTGCGTTTATTCAATCCCAGGCCTCCTTCCAGTCATATTCCAGAGTCGATTTGACTCCCTCGTAAGGATCGGTGACAACCGCCGGCGGATTCATCGGCTCCATCGTTTTGTAATACTGATCCTTCCACCAGTGGGCTTTGCGTTTCCAGCGGAGAGACCAACCGAACTGGCAGATGTTCAGCAGGATCGATACGGCAAGTGATATCAGGATCGCACCTTCGTAAAACAGATCGTTTATGGTCATAACTTCCTCCTTGCATATTCAGCCATGAGAATTGCCTCGGCAATCCCGTCATGCGCTTTTCTCCCATTATGCGGGACAAGGTTTGCTTCCGGAAACAGACGCTGGCAGACCTCGATAGACAGCTCTTTTTTTGAGTTTAGCCCGTACTCTTTCTTCCAGGTCTGCGGTGGAATTTCCTGATATGATATCTCGAACGCATCGAGGACGCCTTTGAGCCAGCCGAAGTTAACACCGAAGTTGAACATGGACACGCTGCCCTGCCTGGGCATTGCGTGAACGCGTTCAATGCAGCAGCGTGTCTTTTCCTGTTTTTTAGACAGGCAATAGCAGACATTCAGGAACTCCTGCTTATCGAACTTGCCGTACACCTCGATCTCGCTGTTGTTCAGGATGGCGTAAGCCCCGTTGGCGCCCGGATCAATTCCAAGATAGTACATCATGCCCTCCTTTCATGCCTGCTGACGAAATCAGCAATCGCGGCTTCCAACATATCCTGCATGGAAGCAAAGCACATGGACTCATACACTGACTGAACCCGTGACCGCAGCGAATCATCAAGCCGGACATACAGCCGGTTAGACTTGCGCTTGTTGTCGTGTTTCTTGTTCCCAATCGTAACGGAGATGGACAGACCGGGAGCTTTGCCGAACCTGTCTTCCAGAAGCTTCTCAGCTTCTGGAATCAGGCAGAGCGCGTACTGAGCCGGGTTACAGGCGAAGCTCATCTGGGCCTTGGTGAATCCTGGGTATTCTGTTGCGACAGCTTCTACCATGTCTTTCTGCTGGATGCCTGCAATATCTGCATACCGGAGATAATCGATCATTCACTTGCTCCTTTCAGACATTATCCGATACAGGTCAGTTTCTTTTTTCTTTTTGCAGAGGTCACACTTGTCTGTGCTGGTGCTGTATGGTTCTTTGACCACGACAAAGCCAAGCAGAGACTCAGCGCACTTCACACACAGCCTGAGAGTTTGAATTACTTTGCTCATATCATTGCCACCTTTGCTTTGATCTCAGCGACGATGTCTCTGGCTGGCGCAGCCTTCTTTTCAGTTTGCTTCTGAATCCTATCCCTGGCTTCGTATTCCTTTGCAGAGATCACAGGAGCAGAGCTTTGTCTGCTGACCCACTGGTGAAGCTTCGCCTTCCAGTCGATGATATAGCCACCCTTGCCGACGAAGCTGCCATAGTAGTCGTAGAACTTCGTGAGGCTGATCTTTCCGAAGATACCGTTGTCTACTGCGTACTTGACAACTTCATCGAATGTCGGGGCTTTTTCGAATATCGGAGCAGAATCAACACTCATGCCAAATAATCCTCCAATGATGGGAACGTAGTTTCCACGCCTTCGTAATTTACCTTTTGAAGTTTGTCCAGTTCTCTTGGCGTAAGCTGGACGAGGGGCTTGATCTTTCCTTTTACGGTGACGCTGCCTTCGACCCACTTTCCGTTTTTCTTGTACTTGCGGTGCATAACGGATCGGATGCTTCGCAGCTGGAACACGCCGTTTGGCCCGATTCCGCTTGGCACATTTGTAACTGATATTCCAATCTTCGGCTGGGCTTTACCGGGAGACTGGACAATTACGATCTCGTACGGGCCGTTTTTGCTACGGCCCGTCTTTACTGCTTTGGCTACATAAGCCTGACCAACTCTTACCTCAGTCAAGGGAAATCACCGTCGTTTCTTTTGCCGGCTGGTCATATCCACGCACGTCCTGAACTTCCTCCGCTGTCTGAAGCCCGCAGAGAACTTCAGGACAATGCTCACGGCAGAAGAACGCAGCTGCCCTGTAGTGGAACATCAGGTCAGGCATTGTCTTCCACTTGGAGCCGGACTTGTTGTACCAGTCCTCACCTTTGACCATATCCCAGGTGACAGCAGTTCCTTCGCAGACAACGCTATCAGCCAGCCGGGTAGCCTTGCAGTAGTAACCGTTGGTGGAACCGTCATCGTTCACCAGCCGGACGTACTCAAGAGGGGAGAACTTGCCGGAAGCATTCACAGCTGCTGCGCAGAACTGACCAGACCAGCTGGGTTTGCCCTTGATTACGTACAGATTCTGCATTACATGCAGCAAGGAGAACTTTGTTCTGCTTGCCATTTCCATAGCGATCATGACCGACCACGGATTGTTTTTGTAGGTTTCCGGGATCAGCTGAGTAGAACACAAGCCCTGAGCTGCTTTATACGCAGCGCCGAGGGATTTCGTGTTCATCCAGTCGAATGCAACCGGAGTTGCGACCTGGGTTTCCTTCTTCGGTTCAAGCTGGGTTTCCTGCTCCTGCACGGTTTTCTGTTCGTCCATCACTTATCTCCTTTCTTTTTTGCGATGATGTCATCCAGGGACGCGAAGAACTGCTCGATTGCATCGTCCAAATCCTTGGATATCTTCGTATCGACCTTCTTCTCGGTTTCTTCCATCTTTTCTTCCAGGAATTTCCCGGTGTCAATGTGATGGTTAAACTTGAGATATGCGCCGATTCCAGCAACAGTTTCCACATAGTGGTTGTAGAAGTCCAATCCGGCTTCCTTGGACTTCTTGGCGGCTTCTCCACATAGAGCAAGCATCAGTGTGCCGATCTCGTCTTTCAGGGCATCGGAATCTCCAATGATAACGATTTCTTCATTCTTCTTGTTAATTTTCAGCATCCTTTTTTCTCCTTTTCCTTTTTGTGTCTTGGATTGCATAGTGTATTGTGATGCAGGCTCGAGCCAGGTCTTCATTTTCCTTAAGCTCGATCAGTTTGTACGTGCCGTCTTTCTTCAGCTGCAAAACCCACAGCCCTTCAACCGGCTTCTCCTTCTCAACAGCCAGTTTGTACAGATTGAGCTGAGCCGTATAGCAGACTTTGTGAAGACCTGATATGTTCGCCGTAGTTTTGATGTCCAGGATTCCAGCCTTCCCGTCCACAGCACCGTAGCGGTCAAGAGTGCCTGCATATAGAATGCTTGAGTGAACAGGCCATTCGATCTTTTCCCAGGTCACATTGTGTTCTTTCATGAACGCAACGTAAGCCTTTACGAATCCGGCGTATTCGTCCTCAACCTCGACAGTCCCGAATTTGTCCAGAGCTTCGGTCGCCTTATGAACGCTCGTGCCTCGCTTGGCTGCCTGATCCAGGAAATACTGTGGAGCATCAGTGTACAGTTCGCGCGTCAGAAACCTCGTTAGTTCCGATACGGACGGAACCTCTTCACCATCAACGGTGTATTTGTGGCTGTCATCGTAGAACAGCAGCGTGGACATTAGTCATCCCACCTTTCCCAGACATCATCGAACGTTCCTTCGCTTTCTTCGGGCGCGTAACGCTCACGATATGTGATATCTGCGTACGAGGCCAGAAACGGGTCTTCTAACGATTTGTCGTCGTAGGGGTATAAATTCATCTCCTTACCTCCTTCCATTGGTTAAACTCGCAGCAAATTGCTCAGGCGTGACGTTGAGCGCCCAGCATAACTTGCGAATGTACTTCAGCGGCCATTCTTCCGTGTGTCTCTCATTCATCAGACGGTAGAACGTTCGTGTGCTGATCTGAAGCTGGGCTGCCATCCATTCATCGGTTTTGTGATACGCTTTCTGGCGTTCGAGAATCAGAGCTTTTATTGAATCCCGCTTAGGCGGGGAAGAAGTCTTCAAGTTTGTAACCCCGCTTCTCGATGCATAATCTCAGCCCTTTTTCAATCTTTGAGGATGTCACCCAGTCTTGATTTGGCTTGCCCAGGTATCGATTCAGGAATGATCGTGAGATGCCTGAAGCATCTGCAAGCTCATCCTGATTGATTCCGCATCGGAAACAAGCTGCGATTACATCACCTGCCCATTTGGTTTTGATATAAAACACTTTCTTTCCTCCTTCTGGTTGACAAAAGTCAACCAACGTGATATAGTACAAGCGAGTAAAAGCGAAATAGTGAACTTCGCTTTTGCCAACCTCATGTGCTTATTGTAGCACTATCTTTTTTACCCAGAAAGTACACATTTGTGAACCAAAAGGAGTGAATCTGTGACTTTTTTGGACAACTTGGAGCAGCTATGTCGAATCCGTGGTGAATCTGTCAGTCATGCGCTTGAAGCTGTTGGGTTGGACAAGTCTCTTTATCCGAAGTGGAAAAAGAAGCCGAATTTCACACCTCGGGGTACGACGGTACAGGCGCTCTGTGACTACTTCGGCTGCTCGTTTCAGACGCTTGAACCGAATGGGCGCAATCCGAAAGACGAATCTGACATTTCGACAGCTCTGAATCTCGTTATTCGTCAGCTTGATGACCGAGATAAGCGCAAGCTTCTTGCCTATATCCTGTTTACCTACCAAGAGGAACTTCCAGATGAAATGCAAAAACTGCGGACGAGCAATTGAAGACAACTCGCTTTACTGCAACTGGTGCGGACAATACCAGTTGAAACAAAAGCGGAACCAGGTGACAGTTCCAAAGCCTGTTCAGCTTCCATCCGGCAGCTGGCGTATATGGCTCACGAGAGAGAAAGAAAGCATTGTCCGCTCCACGCCCAATGCCTGCAAGGAAGAAGCAATGCGAATTCGCAGGCAGTGGCTGAAGGATGAAGCTGAAGGCAAGCACGAACCACCGCCGAAGATCGTCACGCTTGGTGAAGTCGTGGACGATTACATTAAAGCCAGGACTGCTACATTGTCACCGTCTACCATCTCCGGATACCAGAGCATCAGAGATAACCGGTTCAAAGATCACATGGACGATGACGTTTCTTCTCTCAATCCCCAGCAGATCGTCAACGATGAGATTGCAGCCGGGCTTGGAGCGAAGACGGTTTCCAATGCCTGGCGTCTCTGTTCCAGCGCATTGAAGAAAGCTAAAGTCCAATTTGATCCACCACGTTTGCCGAGGATTGTTAAGCATGAACGCGATTGGCTGGATTACAAACAGATTCAGGTTTTTCTCAAGCTCATCGAGGGGAAACCGTGCGAACTTGGTGCACTCCTTGCCTTGCATTCCCTTCGCCGGTCTGAGCTGTTCGGACTCAAGACAGCCAACTATGACGCCAAAAAGCAGATTATCCACGTCAGGGGAGCAATGTTGTCTACCATTCAGTCCGGTTGGGTTTATTCAGAGCTGAATAAGAACGACACGTCCAGAAGAGATGTGCCGGTTGTCATTCCGCGTCTTGCTGAATTGCTCGGCAAGGTGGATAAGACGCCTGAATTTATCATCGGCGATTCCCAGAAGAATCTTTACCGGGAAATCAATTCGATTTGCAGGGAAGCTGGTTTGCCCGAACCTGGGATTCACGGGTTACGTCACAGTTTTGCGAGTCTTGCCTATCACCTTGGCTGGAAGAAGCTAAGTACGCAGCAGATCGGCGGCTGGAAGAACAGCAAGATCGTTGATGAGATATACACGCACAACGCAGACCTGGATAACGACCTGAAAACCATGCGTGCATATTTCGTGCAAACTCAGAGCATGACAGATGTGGCTGATTCCTGACAAATCTGTCTGATTCCAGACACATTTGCTGGTACACAAATGTCAACTATTGCTGGGTTAGTTGGGATTTTGAGCGTAGCTGCTGAGTCTTTGGCGGTGAGGGGCAAAACCCACTGTAGGGGTTCAACTCCCCTCATCTCCACCATATTTACGGGCTTGTTTCAGGCCGTGCAAACAACCGTGCAAACTAAGCCGTGTTTAATATGACCTATACGAGTTATATATAAATTTATTTATATATAACTCTATAGGTCATATTGTGCTTATGCGGTCTTTTCATTGTCCCAGGGCGTCGGCTCATCCACCTTGTAGAAGGCGAATTCGAATCCGTACCGTTGCTTTGCATCCAGAATTGCTGCAACCGCACCCACGACTTCCGTTCCCGTACCTTCACCATTCAGGTGTCCGTCAAGAAGAACCTCCGGAATCCACATCCACGGTTCCATATCCGCAGCTACAGCAGACACATCGTTGTCATTTTCTTCCTGAGGAGCGGAACCTTCGGTTAAACTTTCCGGATCATCCACAATCGGATAAACGGTCTCCCAAAACTCATCGTCGTCTACGGGGCCATTCTGGCCCTCATACGCGATGTCGCTGAAATCAACCATTTTCGACCTCACCTGCCTTCTTGAGTGCCGAGATTTCGGCGTTGGCGTCATTGAGCGCTTTCTCCACTTTGCAGAACCGGTCGAACCAATAGTTCGCCTGTTCTGCGCGCTCCTTGGACTGAGCTTCAAGCTCTTTGATCTTCAGATCATACTCGGCTCTGATCTTGGTTTCGAGCAGTTCCTTGTACTCAGCAAGGGATACGGTAATGAAGGTTTCGTTGTTCATGATATGCTCCTTTCTCAATATACACAGATTTCTCTTTGCAGTTCCGGGTCAAGTGTTTCCCAGAACAGCGCTTCGTTAAGTTCCCAGAATTCAGATGCAGGGCAGCCGTCAAACATGATTACGCTCCTTTCTCGTTTTTCATAAACAGCTGATCCAACAACTCACATGCGGTTTCGTATTCAGGCCAGTCGGTGTAACCAGCCATTTCCATTTCGTAGCAATACTGCTCCAATTCGTCAATCAGAATCAGTTCCGTCTTCATCGTCGGTCACAACCTCCCGATCATACGCCTTTCGGCAAATGTCACAGTTGCAGGGGCAATAGTCACCGTCGCAGATGTCCTGGTCGTATCTCAGCCTCATTTCCCTTCTTAAGCTTGGCTTCCAGAAACTTGACCTGATCCTCAAGCTCACGGCACCTCATACGCAGCTCGGTGATCGTGTCGAGCCGATCGTTGGCAATATCTTCCATTACGGTAGCTTTTTCTTCGAGTCGATTGAGCTTGAATTCGACAAGCGCCTTGTACTCGTTGAAGGAAATTGTCACTCCGGTTTCGTTATCCATGATGTTCTCCTTTCTCAGTATCCACAGATTTCTCTTTGTAGTTCCGGGTCAAGCGTTTCCCAGAACAGCGCTTCGTGCAGTTCCCAGAATTCGGATGCGGGACAGCCGTCAAACATGATTACGCTCCTTTCTCGTTTTCCATAAACAGCTGATCCAACAACTTACATGCGGTCTCGTATTCAGGCCAGTCGGTGTAACCAGCCATTTCCATCTCGTGACAATACAACTCTAACTCGTCAATCAGAATCAGTTCCGTCTTCATCGTCGGTCACGACCTCTCTGTCATATGCCTTTCGGCAATACGTACAATCACACGGGCAATAGTCACCATCGCAGATGTCAGGATCATAGGCCCACAGGCTGACGCTCATTCTTCTTCACTCCTTCCAAGTTCCCGGTAGTATTCCAATTTGTCTGGGTCTGGCTGAATGATGATGCTGAACATCCAACAGCCATCGGGGGTCAGAAAATTATCGCTTTCTTCTTCGCACCATTCGCAGTAGTCTTCCTCTTTTGCGAGAAAGCCGGGGTCATTTGCATTCCCCCGGCAATGTTCGCATTTGTAGCAGATAGACTTCACGCTCCTACCCCCACAAGTTCGTACGCTTTGTCAAGCAGCTGGTGGCCGGCAATCACATTCGAGAACCGGTTCTCTTCCCAGTTCTTCGTCTTGCGTACAGGGCTACTGTGATCCACATAGTCGGCAACAGCGTTTAGGAAGCCCCATTTTGTGCCGACGAACTTAGCCAGATCGGGAGCCATCATGCAGTTTACGATCTGGTATTTTGCTGCCTTCGCAGTTTCTTTTTGGCGCTCGCTCGCGTCATCTTTCAATTTGAACATCTGATCCAGCACGGTGATGATCATGCCCTGGTTCATTTTGCTGTTCGCCAGCTTGTCTGCCTCTTCGGCGAAGTGCTTCAGATACAGGTCAGCCAGTGCCAGCGTCTGCCGTGCCTCAGCCAGTTTGGCCTGAATATTGCCGACGTGTCTGGTAGACCAACTGCGCTTCGCCTGACTCAAAGCCAGGTTCAGTGTGTTGTTGCAGACTACACGAATTGGAGTCATGCAGCATCTTACCGCGCCGGTTCCATCGTGCGTGTTGGTGAAACACACATACGGCTCGAATTTGTCACCGACAATATCAGTGTCCGGCAATTTGCCAAGCAGCCAAATCTGTCTGCCTTCTTTCAGACTGCCAGCAGTCTCGTATTTGAGACCCTGCCCAATCAGGGAATCCGTGAAGTCAAAGGCTTCCTTGTTCTGCACAATGCTGTACCTGCTGCCGACAATTCCCAATACGGAATCATCGGAGCTGCGGGTATTCGCAACATACCCCTGAATCTGAATTCCACGCTGGTCGAATACGGGGCAAGGATCAACCGTCCAATCCAGGCCGGCTTTTTCGATAGCCTCTTGAGAAGTGAGAGCCTCTTCGACTCTCACCCCAAGGCCATGCCAGGGCTTCTCACGAACATAGAACATAGTCTCAACATTAGCTGCCATTATCTTACCTCCTCATAAAGTCTCACATGTTCGCAGCATTCATCCCACTCACCGTACAGCGGATGGAATAGGTCTCCATCCATATCGACTGTGCCAATAACGCCCAGCTTCCCATCTTTATCTTCATACATGATTGGAGGACCAGGAAGGAATGCGCTCCCGAATACGTAGAACTGTTCGAGAGCGTAGTTCCGTCCGCCAAACCTGAAGTAATACAGATCAAGAGCTGTGTCTTTCTGAAATTTGTCTTGATACGGATGATATCCATTGGAATCGCAAACATAATCCCATAACCGATTGCGTGGAGACGGTGTGTAATTCGTCTTGAGTTTGATCCAGCGGCTCACTCTGCGGAATCGCTGGCCTGTTGTACTGACAATTTCTTTCATATCAGTTGAACAGGTTATCCAGCGCCTCGCGCACTGCATCACGGACTGCTTCGGACAGAATCGGACCGACATAATCCTCAATAAGATTGTCAACCTCGGTCTCAATCAGATCGTCAATCTCATCGTCGAGATTCATGTTCTCGACAGCTTCGCTGATATAGTCATCGATCTTCCCGGACGCAATAGCGTCTTCTACCTTGGATTCGATCAGGCTGCGCAGATTCTTCACTTTCTTTTCCTCCTTAAGATTGATTGTAAGTTCAGGTTTGGCTTTCTTTTCTTCAGGCATCTCACGATTCCAGCAGGCAACGCAAAGCGAAGCATACTTTTCACGGTCGTATACAAAAGTATCACAGAATTCGCGGTCAATATCGTAATCCGTATATCCGTAGCTTCTCGGGCAACCGATCATGCAGTCTTTGACATCCATATCGCTGTATTCGTTGTTGTCGGGGTGATCCAATTTGAATTTTTCAATAAGGGTCATGACAGCCTCCTTTACAGACCAAAGTGGGCTCTGAACATAGCCTTGTGCTTATTCGAGGTGCGGCTATAGAACTGAGGCCCATCATATTCCACATACTT
>AUXO017317808.1_pt1 | contig 11029 bp, 10 predicted proteins | sample 768731 | NCBI WGS metagenome assembly AUXO01 (sample SAMN02715735, study PRJNA202380) | gut metagenome | biome: sheep rumen | host: Ovis aries | place: New Zealand: Palmerston North
CAAACTGATGAACCGATATCACTGAAAAAGGTCGCAAAAGAGGTTGCTGAGCATAAAGGAAATGTATGGACTCACGTTGTATCTCTCCGTAGGGACGATGCTCAGAAAATGGGTTACGATAACCTGACAGCGTGGCGTGAGCTTATAAAGCGGCAGATACCAAATATAGCGAAGCAGTCGAAAATAGATATGGCGAATCTGAAATGGTATGCTGCCTTTCATGACAAGGAAACAAATCCTCACGTTCACATTGTTGTATATTCCGCAAATGAGCGAGAGGGCTTTTTAACTGAAAATGGTATTGAAAAAATACGCAGCGGCTTTATGAATGATATTTATGCTGATGAACTGAAACATCTATATCAGCAGCAGACCGAAATCCGTGATCTTCTGAAAGCTGAGAGCGCAAAGCTCATGAAGCTGCTTTCGAGCGAGATCATTGACGGAAATTGTATTGATACAGAAATAGTCGAACTTATGCGAAAGCTCAACGGGCAACTTCAAAACACAAAAGGGAAGAAGGTTTACGGATACTTGAATAAGGATACCAAGCGAACAGTAGATGAGATATTTTTCAGACTTTCGCAGAATGATTCCATACAGAAGATGTACAAGCTGTGGTGTGATATGGAGCAGAGTAAGCATGACTTTTATTCTTCTACAAAGATCGAATTTTCTGCAATGGTGGATAATGAGCATTTCAGATCTGTGAAGAATCTGATTATAAAGATGGCAGATGAGGTTCAGTTAACTGTGCCGGTCACTGAAACGATATGTGTACCGGAAGAAACCGACATAACAGTTATGCCAGTGGAATCGAAACGAGCTGATCAAGAACCAGATATTCCTGCATATGCGGTCGATATTGATGCTGATGAACCCGTTGCAGAAGAAAGCAGCACTGACGCTTTTACCAGTGCTGGCTTTGGATTGCTTGTCAGTCTCAGCCGTATCATCTTCGATGATTATGACAAGTCCCAACGCAAGTTCAGTTTACAGGCGGAGCATAAGCTCCGGAGAGCTATTGATAGGAAGAAACAGGAGCTTGGAATCAAGTCAGATTATGGTCAAACATATTGATATGATATTGTATAGAGCGTACCAATGAAGTATTGGCACGCCTTTTCGTCAATTCTGCCCATTAAAACATGAGAAATAGTCAGATTTGAACGGTGATTTTAATATTATTATAATCATAATGAATTGAAATGTAAATACCTTTTTGCAAATTTTTATGAAAAATAATTTTTCTGTGGGTATCATTGACGGTTTAGCTGCGGAAAAAGCGCCAATAAACCGTCAGATATATAGTCAAAATGGAGTGATGATTATGGCAAAAAGAGGAAGTAACGTTTATAAGAGAAGAGACGGTCGCTTTGAAGGCAGAGTCCATGTAGGGTATAAAGCTGACGGCTCAAAGAAGTATAAATCAGTATACGGAAGGACCCTTTCCGAAGTGAAAGATAAGATGTCGCAGCTTTATTCTGTAAGATCTGAAAATACTGTTTCAGCGATAAAGCTGACTGTCAATGAAGCCTCAAAACAATGGCTTAGCGCAGCACGCCTGCGTGTAAAGGAGTCCAGCTATGCTAATTATGAGAACATATTGAATAGGCATATATTGCCAGTTCTTGGTGGGGAATATATTTCTGCGCTTACCGCAAGCAGGATCAATGAATTTATCTATTACAAGCTGACTAATGGCAGACTCAGCGGAAAAGGCGGTTTATCTGCAAAATCTGTTCGTGATATACTGACTGTTTACCGCAGTATCGAGCATTATGTATATCGTGAATACGGAATCTGTGAGACTAACTTTACAATGCCTAAAACGGAACAGCAGCAAACTGATGTGTTAGCTCCGGTAGAGCGAAAAAAATTAGAAGCCTATCTTATTAATAATGTGAGTCTTACAAACCTCGCAGTGTTATTATGCCTGTTTACAGGACTTCGTATAGGAGAATTATGTGGCTTGAAATGGGAGGACATTGATTTTTCTGCCTGCTCATTATCCGTAAAGAGAACTGTTCAGCGTATTAATAAAAACGGCAGTTCTCAGGTTGTTATTGGAACGCCCAAAAGCCGTACTTCTGTAAGAGTAGTCCCTATCCCTGATTTTATGATGACATTTTTAAGAGAATATATGAGCTTTGGTAGCTTCTATATCATAACAAATACAATGAATCCGACAGAGCCGAGAACAATGCAAAACAGATTCAAGAAGATACTGAAAGCCTGTGGCATAAGAAACGTGAATTTTCATCTTCTAAGACACACTTACGCAACTGTGTGTATAGAAAAAGGATTTGATCCGAAAACCTTAAGTGAATTACTCGGCCATGCGGACGCAGCTATAACTCTTAATCGATATGTTCATTCATCAATGGACATCAAAAAAGAATATGTAAGCCGTCTGTGCTTGTCTACCTAATCTTTAAACCGTCAATCTGCCGTAAAGGTTTATCTTATTTATGTCTAAAAATAGGTATTTGTCCGGCTTGCTTTGATAAATGGGCAGAATTGACGAAAGAATATAACTAATATTCTACTATTACTATTCTCCGTTTTAATGCAAATACTCAAAAAATATTCATAGAAACAGTTGAAATTTTACCCACTATGTGATAGAATTAGTAAAATAGACTTATTGGTGGTGGGGATATGATTAGAATAGCTGTTGTAGATGATGATACTATGATTCTCGGTAAAATCAAAGAGTTGATCGAAGATAGAGTAACAGATGAAGTGAGCACCGATCTATACTCTGATAGTATTACTTTCTACAATAACAATAACAAATGGAACTACGACATTATATTCCTCGACATTGATATGCCCGGAATGACCGGTTTTGAAATTGCTGAAACTATAGATCTGCTAAAAAGACAGACTGCTATAGTTTTTGTATCAAATTTAGAACATCTGGTGTATGACTCACTAAAATTCAGACCTTTTCGTTTTGTTCGTAAAAGTCTGTTATCTGATGATGTAATTTCTGCTTTAGAAGCATTCATTATCGAACAAAAAAAGACTCAGGATATTTTTGTTATCAAAACAAACAGGATGACAATACCAACTCCTATTTCTGATATAGTATATTTTGAAAGTATGGGGCATGATATATTTGTTAATATAGCAGAGAAAACAAAATACCAACTGCTTCGTGAACGAGATAATAATGTTACTATGAAATTTCTGTCAGAGCAATATGAGGGCAAGGGATTTATCCGTATTCATAAGAGTTATCTTGTGAATTATAGATTCATATATGTGATTAAAGCCTCAGAAGTTGTATTAAAAAATAACGAAACAATAATCATCAATCCACACAAAGCTAATTTAATCAGGAATCAATTTCAACATTTCATTATAACGGAAGGAGATCCATAAATGGAAATAGTAATCGAAGAACTATATAATCTAATCGAAGCAGTAATGGTAACGTGGTTTGTAATATCTTATTTTAAAACAAATAATAAGCTCAAAGATAAAACAGCAAAATTGTCAGCATTTGCTTTAATTGCGATTCAAATAAATATGGTAAGTATATTAGGATTACATTGGGTTATTACGCTAATTATTTCATCTGCTTCTTTGTTTGGCATTACAACGCTTCTTCTTAAGGGAACGCATTCCGAACGTCTCGTCATTTCAAGTACGGCAATTTTATTGCTTGCATTAAGTGATATCTGTGCTTTCACCTTAATTGGTAAATTATTGGGCGTTGATTATAAACTATTAGTTGTTGATAATACTTTTTCTCGATTTTTAGCAGTTTCTACTTCAAAAGTATTATATTTAATTATTGCCAGCATAATACTGTTTTTCAAAAAGAAATACAGTATTTTTATTCATAAGCGAGAAACAGTTTTAATTATAATTACTCTCTTAATATCAGGATTACAGATATCTTTAATACGCAATATTATTTATGAACAGCGTCGATACTATAACCTCTTCCTTGTTGTACTACTGTGTGTACTGATGCTTAACGTAATTATATACTACGCTATGATATATATTGGAAAAAAGAATTCAGCTGAGAAAAATTACTCATTAATGCAGAAGCAACTTGAAATGCAGAGTGAAAGTATACACGCATTAGAGCAAAAATACGATGAAACAGCAAAAGTCCGCCATGATATCAAGAATTATCTGTCTTTAGCTCTTAACATGGCTGAACAAAGGAAATATAATGAACTTGTCCAGTTCCTTGAAACTCTTTCTGATGAAAAGATAAATTCTATCACAAGCTATATTAATACAAAACGCAGTGTTTTAGGAGCAGTACTGAATTCAAAACTCTCTAAGGCTAAAAGCTCTGATATAGATATGCAATGCTACATTCTAAGTGAACTTGAAAGCATAACCGACATGGATCTTGGAATTCTTTTTGCAAATTTACTTGATAATGCGATAGAAGCCTGTGAGAAGAATAAATCCCGTTCTGAAATTATTATTAAAACATGGACTGAAGCAGGATATTACTTTTTAGAGATCAGCAATACAGTTGAATCCGATATTTTAAGCAATAATCCGCACCTTGAAACTAATAAAGCAGACTCAGATCTTCATGGAGTCGGATTACGTTCTGTTAGAGATATTGTTGAAAAATATGAAGGTATGCTGAGCTTTGATCAAAAAGGAAATATCTTCCACGTATATGTGTCACTGGAAAAAAACGCTCTTTGAATATGCACATTATGCCACCAGAATGTATTTTGTGACACACATATTGACGCTTTATATTTTATGAGCTATACTGGCAACAGAGGTGAAAATGTATGATTTCCTTTCTGAGCCACCGTATAGCTCTTTTTTTGAGAGATAATGATATTGTAGATGATGAAATGTCTCAGGTTTGTCAGTACGGTTTTGAGATCATAATTTCAACATTAGTCGGATTTTTACTTGTCGTTTTCATAGGAGTAAGTTGCGGCGAACTTCTATCAGCCATACTATTTTATGTACTATTTGTCGGAGTAAGGCTCTCAGCAGGCGGATATCATGCATCAACCCACCTCAGGTGCAAACTTTTATTATGTATTTGCTGCTCTTTTACAGTATTAACTACATTATTTTTCAAGGATTATTATAATTTCATAGTGCAAACAGTAATTATCATTTTGTACTTATTGACAATATTACTGTTCTCTCCAATTGAACACAAAAACGCTCCTCTTGATAGTTTCACGATGAAACGGAACAGGATGGTTTCTATAATTGTTTCAATTATCACAGCAACTATTATTACGCTTGGATACTTTGAATTCAAAAAAATTGCAATGCTTTCATCGCTGACATTATTTGTGGTAGCGTTTTTAATGATGTTATCAAAAATTACAGAAAGGAGGGATTCTGATGAAAAAAGGCGTTAAGAAGCTTCTTACTCTCAGTTCAAAGCTGAGTAAGGAACTTGCAGTCAGATCGTGTAGTGCTGTATCTACTTTTGACTCATATCAGCCTGTAAGACCTGACGCAGTTACAAAGCTTGCACATTCCAAAAAGAGCAAGTAATCAGACTTCTTGTAAAAGGACATAAGGTACTGCATTATTTCACGGTGATAGCTAACAGTCAGCAACTTTCATATTGTCTTTTTCTTCTTTATTAAACCAGAGGTTGCTGGCTGTTTCTATACCTATGATGACAAATCGAGTTAATACGGCATAATTTAGTAATAGGCAAAGTAGATTTTATGGATAATACCCAAAGTGATAATACGTTGTGGTCAGTTATCTTATCTTTAATTTACATATTGCTTGAGATAAATTATTTCAATAGAAATGTAAGGTGAATCCAATGTTTCAGTAATGTTCTAAAGCAATAAATGTCTCCCTGGTATTTGATTCCTATTAGCTAAAATAATCCAAAGTTGTAGCAAAATATGCAAAGACTAAAGATAAGTACCAAGAATATACATTTTTATCAGTAAGTCCTGTATATTACATATATGATTTACAGATGCGAGAAGTCTTACTGTACTTTCAAAACTATAACAAAATTAGTACGTGCAATTATTTAACTGGGAGGAATAAATGAAAAAACACTTTCTGTTAGTATCAGCAGCTTTGATAATGACTGTGACATCGTGTAGCAACCAGAAGGAAGGCTCCGCTCCTAAAGTCAGGACTGAAATATACACCGATGCTCCGGATACATCGAAAGCGACCGCTGAGGAGTCAAATGAGAATGTTATACTGACCTACGCTGTTGTCGGTCAGATAGAACCAGATGAATATGAACTGATAAAGAAATTCAACGATGCTGATAATGGATATGTCATTGAAACAAGAGATTATTCAGAAATTGCAGGTGCGGATGAAAACGGAAATATAGAATACGACCCAGAAAAATCTAACAATCTGGATATTATTCTTCTCCAGGATATCGCCAGCGGAAAAATTGATATCGTTCGTGACTACTACTTAGGTGGTGCGACTCTAGACAGATTGATGGCAAGAGGCTCCTTTATAGACTTATATGACCTTATGGACACAGACCATGAGGTGAATTCCTTCACCCTAAACAGTCATATTCTTGAGCTTCATGAGATCAACGGCAAGCTGTATACGCTCCCCACCTACTTCAGCGTGAAAACGCTTATCGGAAAGACTCGTTATGTAGGCGAAAAAGAGGGCTGGACTCTTGACGAGTTTATCTCCCACTGGGAGCAGATGCCGGAGGGTTCAACGATACAAGGCAGTACAGAAAAAGACATCGTTTATCAGGCGATATTGAACGGAATGATAGGTTCATTTATCGACTATAAAAATGCAAAGGTCTATTTTGATTCTCCGGAATTTAAAAAAGCTCTTGAATTCTGCAATACTTTTGACAATATCTCACTTGTATACAGCGAACCTGATATGGAGGCTTTAAGTTTTGTAGACGAAAAACATTTTTATGGTTTTTCAAACACTCATTTGACTCTGTGGAACAAGGAGGGCGAGCCGTATACGTTTGTAGGCTATCCCTCAAGCGACGGCTGCGGAGGTTTCATTGAGACTCTCGGCAATCGTTTCGCCATAAGTGCCTCAGCTTCAGAAACGGAACGTCTAGGCGCATGGGAATTTATTCGCACCCACTGTCTTGAGGAATATCAGACAGAGCATTACGCAAAAAAAGATAAAGTCATGATAGATGGTGAGATCAAGGATGTATATCAAGAATCGGTAGGCTTCCCCATGAATCTCAAGGCCTACGACCATATCTCAAAGGACTCTATGACAGGAAAGTACATGGAAGATACGATAACAATGAGCGGTAAAGAAGTCGAAGTGGGACAGCTCACTCAGGAGGAGCTTGACAGGCTTACATCCTACATAAACGGGATTCAGAATCTGTCCGTTGCTGTCGACCATAATCTCAATGAGATAATCAGAGACGAAGTTTATTCATATTTCAACGACGAATTGTCCGTTCAGGAATGTATTGATCTCATACAGAACAGGGCAGCGATAATGGTTGCGGAAAAACAGTAAAAATAGAAAGGAATTCTATTATGAATACAAATGTAAAAAAATTAATGTCTACTATAAGTGCTTTCACTTTATCTGTTGGTATGACTATCTCTATTACAGCAAATGCATCAACGAATGATACGTCTTGGAACTCAGGAAATAATTATATTCGAGATAAGGATACTAGCTCTTCTATTTATATAAAAAATAGTTCTGATTATTATTTTTCATACGTTACTGTATACGGAAGAAATTCAGGCGGAAATATAGATTATGCGGTTAATAGTCACCCGATAACAGGCCAAACAGTTAACACTTACAATGTAACTATTCCTGCAAGATCAGAACGAGCAATTCGCCAGTTTGTTTACGAATGCGGTTATCCCTTAGTAAATGCAATTTTTTCCGGCAGCGGTTATGGATGGTGGAGCCCAGATAGTTATGGCACCTATACACCGGCTAACTGATAATGAAAAAAGTATCCTGCGGAAGCAATTCGGTTTCTGTTTATCAGCTTGACGAGTGGTCTGTTTTCAATTCGAAGAAAGTATCTGAATACGTTTAAAAAGTATGACATGATATATTTTAACACAACAGGATACAATTTTGTTAGCGGATTATGGAGTCCGGGTAATATAGGTGAATATAGATCTACAAACTGTACCTTTGTACCCCGTGCTATATAAGCACGGGGTACTATTATAAAATAAGAGGTAAAATCTATGAAATCAGAAATTAAACGAGCTATATTAAACAAGTATTTCATATGTATTTGTATATTTGGAATAGTCATTTCAATACTTCACTCGTATCATAAAATAACAGAATATCATAATATAATTACTCCGATGAGAGAATTGTCCGAGAAAGGACAAAATCCATATTCTCCTATTACAAATGCTTTTACAATGTGGATAGGATGGGATGTTGAAAACAAGTACGCAAAAATCATTTATAATTTTTTTCCTATAATATCCGTTTTACCTTATTGTTGGTCATATTGCAGTGATTATAAATCTGGATATGCTAAAAAAGCAATACATAGTTATGGGAGATTTAATTATCACGCTTCAAAATACTTAGCTGTTTTTATCTCTTCTGGCTTAATTATGATTATTCCTTTGTTTACTGATTTCCTGATCATCTTATTTTTTGTTCCAGCAATATACCCCGACTCTGTGTTTGATATTTACTATGGGATTTTTTCAAGTAGTTTTATGTCTCATCTATTTTACTCACAGCCGTTTGCATATGTATTTGTATTCTTATTATTAGGTTTTATTTTCTGTGGTTTGTTTGGCTGTATAGGTTATGCCATTTCAACTGTAGTAAAAAGTAAAATGCTTTCGATTATAACACCAATAAGTATTATATTGCTAACTGAATATATAAAAAACAAAGTAATAAGCGATACAATTATTGAACGAAACAATTTTTCCCCATTATCATTTCTGTGTCCTGCAAAATCTTTGAATACAAACTGGTTTATTATTTTTTCCGAAATCATTTTACTTTTTATATGCACCTTTTCTCTTTCAACCTTACGATTTCGAGCAAAACATGATTCACAAAATCCGAGGAATTTTTATGAAAAGTAAATTTATAATTCATATTTCGATTCTGATGTTAATAATTATATATACCATAAGAGTCATCTATGTAAGTAATCACAGCCTTGCACCTGAAATTATTACATATAATATTGGCGATGAGGTGGCCATCGAAAATGATTATTTTGATAATTCATCAGAAAAAATGAACGGATATTCTGTTACCGTTTTAGATGCGAAAATTATGCCGATTGAAGAGTTTGAAAATCTATATAATAATTATAATAACAATATGAATGCAGAGTATATGTATCTTTTGAAGGTCAGATTTAAAAACACTGATAATAGTTACGGTAATAATGCAGGAATTGATCTTGGACAGTATATTCTACAGGAGTCTTCATATATTAATTTCATCGATCGAGAAGCATATGATTTAATTAATGACTTCGATTCAATAAAGTTTTCACTTAGATTGAATTCAGAAATGGAATTAATTATTCCATATCACATTGATCCATTTTACATTAATATTAAGAAGCTAAGAAAAGGTAATCCACAATTGGTGGTTTCATTATACCCACATAAAAAAGTAATAAGACTTAATTAAATCACTTTTTTCAATGTTCATTCATAGCTTTAACAGTTGCCTTAATGATTTCCAGATCTCTATCATTGCAATTGTGAAGCATACGGACGACATCTTCTATCTCAGATTCTTTAGACGGTTTTTCGGGGTAGAAGATTGAGTCCGAAGATATGGACAAATAGCGTATCAGCTTATAAAGCACATCGAAACTGGGCTTTTTGTCCTCATTTTCGATACGATACAAGTATCTCTCAGAAACACCTACTTTATCAGCAAGGGCTTCGATCGTTAGATCGTTGCGTTTTCTTGCTTTTTTTATGATCAGACCAAGAGTTTCAGTATTGGTATGCACTTTCAGTTCACCTCCTGTTAAGAATAATTATACAGATATATATAGATAATTTTAATGGCATAACAGTACAAGTTTACTGAACCTACAATTCATATACAGAAATACCCGTCAAAAAAAACCAATTTTTCTGACGGGATATTTGTGTTAGCATGACCTCCGCCAGTCTTTTTGAGGTTTACTGGCGGAGGCTTGTTGTTTTTGAAGCACTGGAAAAAACAAAGATACTCTTCTAAATTTAAAGAAAGAATCGAAGTACTCTTCGGAAACTCAATTAACCTCTATACCGAACTGACAGTTCATAATAAATATGAAATAGAGCTTATCGGATGCATATTCGCAGATGATAAGCTCTATTTCTATATATTCAGGTATTTCATTTCGCCAATAATTTATCCTCCATAGCTTGTTGCTTCATTCAAAAAATGATGTAATCGGCAAGGAGGATAATATTGGAGATTTATTATTATAAAGCTCTATACAAGACAGATCCCCCAATCACTACTTCAAATATCTATATACTAAATCTTAATAACTGCTGTAGCAATAACTATATTTTCCTCATTATTCTTAGCCAAAAGGATAATGTATGACAGCGAGGATATTCACATTCAACTGGCTATGTATAGCCTTGAAATATCCATAATCCTTCGTTTTGATTCAACTAAAAAATCAAAACGGAGGATTAAAAATGGCATATAATCATGCAAAAGAAGAAAAGAAATTTAAGGAACAATGGGAGCAGAAGGAAAAGCTATATCTTGAAAGCGGCATGACCGCTAAACAGATTTCTGTAATAAGAGAATTCGATGAGAATGCATTCAAGCTGGATCGCGCCTTTTACAGAAGAACTATGCTGCTTGCTGAACCTGAAAGTATAACTGAGGGAAAACTTGATGACCGTTCCGATACATATTTAGAGGAATACTGGACTGACCTTATAGACAGCGATGAGAAATATTGTAGACTAATGAAAGTACCGCCCATAATGCGGAAAGCATTCTATATGTACAAGGTATTAGGAATGTATCAAGATGAAATATCGTCAGAACTATCAATTCCACAGCAAACAATTTCATA
>AUXO015320093.1_pt1 | contig 11028 bp, 5 predicted proteins | sample 768731 | NCBI WGS metagenome assembly AUXO01 (sample SAMN02715735, study PRJNA202380) | gut metagenome | biome: sheep rumen | host: Ovis aries | place: New Zealand: Palmerston North
GATGACCTGTGCTATCTCGATGCCGGCTGTATCAGCAGAGAGTTCTTGATAGATACCATGAATGTAACAGCCTCTCAGATAGTAACTGCTACTGTTGGGCAATATTTTGAAAAGAACGACACTAACCAAGAATACCACATCAGAGTGGAAGGTGGTGTGAACTACGAACAGAAGATCAAGGACTTTGCTGACACTATGAGTGCTGATAACAAAGATAGTCATTTCTTTGATTATCTGTCTGAGATGTTGGCGATAGATGTTGAACAATACAGGAGAGAGTTTAAAATCTATCAGCATAGAATTGACTGGAACTCTCATAAGGTGATGCTCGATGGTTACATATTTATGGGTAACCCTGCTGAACGCAGCACTACCCATCCTGAGCAGAATTTCTACATCTACTTCATGCCTATCTTCAACAAAGAGAATATCAAGCATGGCGATGAACCGGATAGTGTATTCTTCCATATGGAGCATTATAGCGATGAATTGAAGCAGTTGGTTGAACTTTATGCCGCTTGCGAGGCTCTGATAGCCAGTGTAGACTCTTCGCAGAAACCTTTCTATCAGCAGTTTAAGAAACAATACGAGGACAAACTAAAGCCTGTATTTAATCGCGACTTTGTGCAATGCACAGAGGTTTATTATCAAGGAGAGAAACAAAATATTACCCCACAGATGCTGACAGGTGCATCCAAAGATCAGGTTGTAGATAGTATCGCTTCGTTGTTGTTGGAGGATTATTTCTGCGCCAAACTACCCAACTATCCTAAGTTTACTTTGCTAAAAGGTGTTCTTACCAATACGAATCGCGCGGATAATGTTAGACGTGCCAGAATGAAAATCGCTAATCCCACACAATCTAACCATGAGGGTGAAGCCATTCTTGCAGGTCTTGGCCTACTTCAGGAAAATCAATTAAGTATTGAGGGCAGTATTTATGCACTCAGTATTAAAAAGAAGCTCGAAGACAAAGGACTGGGACAAGTACTGAATCGTGACGAAGTGCTCTATCGCTTCTACCAAAATTGGGAAAATGACTGGCGAAGTCTTGATTATCACATTGAATCAGATTTGGAGTTCTTGGCATTGGCTACACTCGTAGCTATGGGCGAAATAGAGATTGACTATCCTGGAGGCAAAAATATCAATGCTGCAAATCTTCGCGAAATTGTAGATCTTCCTTGCGAGAGTTTCTATAGTTTCTCGCATATACGTAGGCCTAAAGGCATTAACCTTGCTGCTGTAAGAGAACTATTTATAGGCATTACAGGAGTTGATAAAACGGGACAACTGCAAAATCAGGAGATTTATCAGCAACTTGTAAGCGAGGCAAAGGCTATTGCAGCTAATTCGGTTAAATGTAGTCACGAATTAGGTAATGGAATCTATTTGGGCGAAGTAGAAATTATAGGTGAAAGCGAAGCTTCTGCAATTAAGAGCCAGCTTTCTGCCTTGACTGGATTATGCGATAGAATTCCCTCATACGCCTCATATCCCAAGATGCGCAATCTGCCCCAGGAATGGACTGCCGAAGTGCTTCATAATCAGTTTAAGGCTAAAGGCCATATTGGTCGTATCAAGCTAGCCATCAAGTTTAGAGACGACTTCCAGTCGCGCATCAGCTATCTGAATGAAGCCATGAAGTATATGACCAATGATGACATGAAAAAACTCGCTGAGTCTTCGTTGGAAAAGATAAGTCAGGTGGTAGCAGACATGAATAACGAAAGTGCAGTTTCTGCCTATAGGGCTGAACTGGATGATATCATAACCCAATACGCCAACTGGTACTTTGGAGAGTACCAGCGTATGCACATCACGGAAATAGAGGATACTGAGAAACGAAGAATCTTGAACGACAACAACAAAAAGGTATGTGATGCTGTGTGTGGCGCCGATTATGGTAAGGGCTTCTTCTCTGTGGCAACTCAATATACTGAGTGGCAAAAGAAGATGAATAGTTTGACAGTGGTACCATCGTATATCACACCTGACTACATAAAAAACACACCAAACGTAGGTTTTGACCCCAAGGACTTTCAAGGTAAGCAACTACCTAAGTTGTCAGACTTGAAGGAAGAACTTGATAACATTACGGCTAGTGTTGACGATACCCTACACCAGATATTGCGAGATGAGAAATTACTCGAAAACAAAGATATTCTGGATGATAGTCAGCAAGGACTTTTGCTGCGATTTACCAATGGCGGTGAGGAATTGTCACCAGCCAATGCTGCCCGACTGGTTGAAATCGTAGTAAAATTGCATGAAGGTATTCATCGCATCCCCATTACGATGGATGACATAAGAACAAGAGTATTAAATCGTCCAATGACTCCTAATGACGCCGTAAAGGCTTTCAAAGACTACATCAAATCTTTGATTGGTGACGGACAGGAGGATAATACTAGAATCATTTTAAAATAAGGATATATGGCAAAAGAAACAGAAGGTATTCTCTTCTCTACTGAGGAGATGAACAACATGATAAAGGATTCGTTGCAGTTCCAGCAGAATCAGCCTGTGGTATGTTTGGGGCGAGAATTTCCCAATGACCAGGCACGTAGAGAATACTATCGTGAAGAACTGCGAAAGAAATTGCCAGAACTGCGCAAGATAGAGGGATTCCCTATTGGCGAGGATGATGACATCATCAATCTTTCGGATCCACCATACTACACTGCGTGCCCTAATCCTTGGCTCAATGATTTTATTGCCGAATGGGAACAGCAGAAGGAACAACTGGAAGCAGAAGGAAAGCGCAATGCTGATTTTGAAGTAAAAGAGCCTTATGCAAGTGATGTGAGTGAGGGAAAGTTTGATCCATTATATATGTACCATCCATACCTCACGAAAGTTCCATATACGGCAATTATGCGATATTTGAATCATTACACCCAACCTGGCGATATAATCTTTGATGGGTTTGCTGGAACAGGAATGGCTGGAGCAGCTTCTCGTCTGTGCAATGATACAAGAAAAGCTATTTGCCTTGATTTGAGTCCGTTGGCTTCATTTATATCATATTGTGTAAACAACGATATGGATGCAACAGAATTCTCAAAGATTTCAAAGATAATTATTGAAAGGGTAAAAGAAGAGTTCAGTTGGATGTTCAAAACATTGCATACTAATGGCGATTATGGAGATATAAATTATGTGTTATGGAGTGATGTGTACACATGTCCGAGTTGTGGTCATGAAATCATATACTGGCATAATGCAGTGGATATAGAAGGTGGTAAAATTTTAGACTCCTTCGCTTGTCCGAAATGCGGAAGTCTATTATCAAAAGCTTCTTTGGAAAAAATGAAAGAAACTACTTTTGATAATATTTCTTCACGTCCATTATTAATAACAAAGAGACTGCCTGTTGTTATTAGCTATACATATAGAGGAAAAAGATACGAAAAAGAACCTGATGAGAAAGACTTTGAAATACTTTGTAAAATCAAAGACATAAAACCTGAATATTGGGTTCCAATGGACGAAACATATGCGGGTGACGAATTGTCTCGATGCTATAGAGATGGCATAGAATATTTCTATCAGTACTATACCAAGCGTAACTTATTAGCCCTTTCTCGAATAAAGTCATTAGTAGGCAATCATCCAATAATGAATTATTTGATTACAAAAATTGCCTTTCAAACAACAATTATGTATAGATATACGTACATGAATGGATGCTGGGGGGCTGGTGGTGGGCCAATGTCAGGAACTCTTTATGTCCCCTCTCTGTTTAAAGAATTAAATGTCTTTAGTCAATTATCCACTTTGATTGATTCGAGAAAGAAAATTCCAGTTGCAATAGAAAATGGTTCTGTTATTACTAGCACGCAAAGTACGCTTGATAGTAAGAACATTGCAGATTGCACAGTTGACTATATTTTCACAGATCCACCTTTTGGAAAAAATTTCATGTATTCAGAAATGAATCGTTTGTCAGAGATGTGGCTGAAAGTCCATACAAATGCGACAGATGAATGTATTATTTGCAACCATCAAAAGAAAGATTTCCTTCAATATCAGAAACTAATGTATGGGGCATTTAAAGAATATTTCAGGATATTGAAACCTGGAAAATGGATGTCTGTTGAATTTAGTAATACTAGCGCAAAAGTATGGACATGTATTCAGAACGCTATACAGAATTCTGGTTTTGTAATTGCTAATGTTTCTGCTTTGGATAAAAAGAAAGGATCTTTTAAAGCTGTCACAACGACAACTGCAGTTAAGCAGGATTTAGTCATTACATGTTATAAACCTTCCAACAAACTAACCCAAAGTTTTCTGTCTATTGGTGGAACAAAAGAAAATGTGTGGAATTTTATTGATGAATATCTTCAGCACCTGCCAATTCATATAGAACACGGGAAAGTTACCACTACTGTAATTGAACGTAGTCCCCAAATACTTTTTGACCGTTTAATTAGTTACTACGTACAAAATGGTTATCCAATTCCATTGGATGCTAAAGATTTTCAACAGGGTCTTGCGGAGCGTTACTTGGAAATTGATGGAATGTTTTTCACAGCGGCTCAGGCAGCAGAGTATGAAGAGAAAAAGAAAGCTGCTCCAGAATTCGTTCCTATGGGTATCATAGTCAGCGATGAGAATAACGGTATTCAGTGGCTCAAGAACCAATTGCGAGATACGCCTAAGACGTATCAAGACATTCAACCAGAATGGATGCAAGCCATTAATGGTCTAAGGAAAGGCGATATCCTGCCAGAATTGAAACAGTTATTGGAGGAAAATTTCATCGAAATGGAAGATGGTAAATGGCGACTACCAAATATGCAAGACGATGTAGATAAGGATGCTATGCGTACCAAGTCGCTATTGAAAGAATTTAAGCTCTACGTTGAGACAGCAAAAAAAACTAAGGCAAAAATCAAGGAGGCTCGCGTTGAGGCTCTTCGTGCAGGTTTCAAACAGTGTTATATTGATAAGGACTTCCAGACAATTGTTCAAGTAGGGGATAAGATACCACAGAACTTGCGCGACGAGGATGAGGTGTTGTTGCAGTTCTATGAGATTGCATTGAATAAGATTTGATAATAAATGGCAAGCAAACTGATTCAGCAAGTAGCACAAAGGATAACGGTGGACTATTGCCGTTTGACGTTTGTCAGGAATGCAGATGGATTTCTGACAAATGTTGATGTGTGTACTTTGCTGAGTCAAGAATGCCATGTGGAAGTTATCAGGGGAAGCCAGTTACTTTTGAGGTTTCATTTTGAATTGGAGTTTAAGGCAAGGAGGGAAGAGAGGTTTGTTTATGTTTGTGAGCAAACAGATACGTTATTGCCTGATATGCTGCAAGAAGGGAAAGTCTTGGACTTTTCTATCAGCGACTTATTCCCTCTCTTTGCTGATAAATCGCTGATTCGCAAGCAGCCAATACAAGTATTAGAATGGCTTTACTCTGAGACAGGCCTTAGGCGAATAAGTCTGGCTGAAGGGAAAATGATGATTGAAAACTTGCAGTGCAGGTATGATGAACAACGCAATCAGTCAGTCTCACACCTTCGTGAACGGCTACATCAGATATGTATTAATTGGGCTGAAAGCAAACGAACCATAGAATCCGTATCTGCAGTTATGGAGGATACCATAAGAGCTGGTGTTATAGATGAAATGGAAGGCGACTTCGACGCAATCAATCATCTGTTCCAAGCTTGGATAGATGAGCATTACTTCGCCACACTACAAAGCAATCCGCTATTGAAGCCCAAGAGTGTGAATAAGATTCTACCTCATCTTGCAGCAAACTATCAACAGCAGGATAAGGTGGCCCTGATGGTTATTGATGGCTTTGCTTATTGGCAGTTTATGGTGCTCAAAAGATATCTGGATCAGCAAGGCATAAAAACTGATGATAACGCCATCGTATCATGGCTTCCAAGTATCACTATGTTGTCGCGTCAGGCTATATTCAGAGGAAATACACCAGAGATGGATTACAAACAGAGTCCTGAGAGTGAGCGAAAACTATGGCGCAATTATTGGCAATGTCAAGGGCTGGGTCAATATGAAACGCAGTATATCAGCGATGACGATGAGTTTGCGATCAACGAGGGCGTAAAGCGTTTGGCGTTGGTGACAGTAGAGATGGATAAGAAGATGCACGCCGCCTATGATTATCGTGACCTGCTATCGCTGACAGAGAACTGGTGCCCGAGGATTACGGAAAAGATCAAGACCATCTTGAATGGCGGATACGCTCTATATCTGACAACTGATCATGGTAGCGTACACTCCAAAGGATGGAGAGCTTTGACTCAGGTAGAAAAGGTGTTTCTCTACAAAGATGGCAGTAGAGGTAAGCGACATCTTATATATAATGATGTTGAGGAGTATCAGCGTTTTGCCAGCGAGAATAGTGAATTGGGAATGCTGGCCCACGACAATTGGCTCTGCATGCGAAACAATATGTGTATTGCCAGGAATAACGAAAGAATGATAACCCACGGAGGTTGTCACTTTGAAGAAGTGGTGATTCCGTTTGTAAAAATAGGATAAAAGAGATGGAGAAAATTAGTATAGGAATAGAGAAACGTATTTCGCTCAATGTATTGGAGTTGGCTTTGAGGTCTGCGTTGGACGGCACAGCATCGTCAGTCTATTTCTATGAGTTGACGAATGCTGAAGGCATTGGCAAAAATAGGGCCAAAAAGACAGTGGCAGTGATGAATAGAATGACTTTGAAAAATAAGATTCTGCCTTACATCATGGAGAATAAGGAAATGGTGGAATGTATGCTGCGCAATAGGCTTGACCGGCCTTTACTGTTTGTTGCTATGATGAGTGGCGCTTATACTATCTTCTACGATACGTTGGCTATCTTGGGTAAGTATTTTCATGTTCAGGAAGAAGTAAGCAGAGAATTGTTGCTAAAGAAACTTGGCGAGAAATACGGCAATAACCGCATGCTCGATGTGGCCTTTGACTGCGTGATGCCTATGCTGGTAGAAGCCGGTTTTGTAAAAAGACCTATACCAGGAGTCTATCAGATGTGTAAACAAGAGAAATACACAGACGAGGCGAAGAAAATCTATCAGCAGTCTTGTGCTGTAAATAATCCCAATTATGCTGGCGACGTGAGGAACCCATACTTTGAATTTATCAATTAAAAACTACGAATATTATGGAGCAAAGATTCGAAACAATCGAGGAGTTGCAGGATTATGTAGACTTCTTGGAAATGAAAGGTCGCGAAATACCACAATGGGTACTAAGCGAAAAAGAACGTTTGGAGCGCGAAAGTGCTATCAATGATGAGGAATATATCTTTAGTACAATGAAGGCCAATAATCCCTTTATGACTGAAGAAAAGGAAAAGGTGGTTAGAGATATGACTAATCAGCTGTTGTCAGATGGTCCTAATGCTACAGACCCATGCTTGTTGCTCGGTAAAGTGCAATGTGGTAAGACTGATACATTTCTTAGTATTATGGGGCTATGTTTTGACAAAGGCATTGACATTGCCATTGTGATGACTAAGGGAACACAGACTCTGACAGATCAGACTATCAAGCGCCTGAACCATGATTTCAGATTCTTCCAGGACGATGATACCTATAACCAAAAGGTGGTTATTGAAATCTGGGATATTCTCGACCTGTCAAGGCGTGGAGGCCTTAGTGACAATCAACTGAATGACCCTGCAAAGAAGTTTATTATTGTAGCCAAGAAGGAGGCAACAAACCTTACATATTTGAAAGAACTTTTTGAGATAAACGAATTGATGCGAGCCAAGAAGTTCTTGGTTTGTGATGATGAGGCAGACTTTGCCAGCCATGCGTATTATCAAAAGAAGGGGGAATTGTCACTGCTTAAGATTGGTGAGCTGATTGAAGATGTTATCAAGCAGCCTAACTATTGCAGATACCTGCAAATTACAGCAACTCCATACTCTCTCTACTTGCAGCCTGATGGAACCATCAATTTGCGTGATGGCAAGGAAGCTACACAATGGTTGCCCAGATATACAGGACTGGTACCCATCCATGACAAGTATGTTGGAGGAAAGCAATACTTTGAGTTGAGTGAGGACGAAAACTCTATGTATAGCTGTCTCTATCAACCAGTAGAACAGATATGTAGGAATATTCTGTCTGCAAGGAATGAATGGTATAAAGAGCAGGCCAGTCATTCTGAGAACCTGCATTCGCTGAATTATGCGCTTGTTAGTTATCTTTTCGCAACGGCAGTTCGTTCTATTCAGGAGCGAAAGAATTCTGGAAAGAAGTACAAGTCGAGTTGCCTGATACATTGCGAGATTTCAATGCAGAACCATAAGTGGCAAGAGGACTTGATCACCAATATCATTGAGGATATCAAGAAGGCTTTTCTGGATAAAGGTAATACAGACTTACATATTCTTGATATGGAAAGTACGGCGTACGACAGTCTGCGCAGAAGTAACGAACTGGGTAATGCAGAAGGTCTCATTGCTGTCAAGTTTCCAAGTTTTGCAGAAGTAGAAGCAGAAGTAAAACATTTGTTAGAATATAATGAGTACGTGGTTTATGTCGTAAATTCAGAAGATCCTGGCAAGATGCGAACACTCCGTAATCCAGAAACAGGACAGTTGAGACTGGAAAGGAGAATGAACATCTTTATAGGTGGTAGCATTCTTGATAGAGGTATTACGATAGATAATATGCTATGTTTCTTCTATGGTAGAGATCCCAAGAAGTTCCAGATGGATACGGTACTTCAACATGCGAGAATGTATGGAGCGAGAGATAAAGAAGATATGGCATGTACTCGCTTCTTTACAACCGAAGATATCTATGATGTACTGAAGACTATCAATGATATCGATGCTATGATGTATGATTACTTAAAAGCCCATCGAACAACAGTACAGAGTAATGACTTTACTAGTATGGTAATTGGTTATGATAATCGCATCAAAGCTACGGCAGCCAATAAGTACACGCCATCAAATACAACGGTTATTAAGGGTAGAAAGTCAATTCTGCCTATTGCATTCCAGACTGGAGATAAGAATGAAATCGCTGATACTATTACCGAGATAGATAAGCTGATAGCAGAATGCCCTGACTACAATAATAGAACAGAAGATAATCCGTTCTTCTTGATGGAATATGAAACGGCAGTAAAAATCATCAAGCTGATTAGTTCTACCTTTAGGTATAGTGAGGAGTGGGAGAATATGGACTGGTTATGGGATGACAATGAGATGCTAACCACGCTCGATCATTGTACATTTGGTACAGATGGACTGATTTACTGTTTGGTAAGAACTGATCGTAACATGAGTCGTGAGCGTGAAAAACTGCAGCCCAATAAGCGTTGGAGTGATGCTCCATACGATGGTCGTAACGATTTGGCACCTTCACGACAGATTGCTATTGATCGTCCTGTTTTGATGCTGTTACGACAGAATGGTCTCCAATCAAAAGGTTGGCGAGATACACCATTCTATTGGCCTGTTCTGATGACACAACAGAATGTTAGAGAAGGAATCTTTACCATCAATAGCAATAAAAAATTCCGTTCTTCTTCTGCAAAACAGTTTAAACTGGAATCGTACACAAAATATCCTGCGGATGATATTCTGATGCTGACTATTAATAAGGGGCCATTGTTTGATATAATCTTAGGTTTGAGAAATAGTGAAACCCGTGAGATAAAGAAAAACAATTACTCATTATTCTTAGATAGAGATGTCGATGGAAATTATATGCTTGTTGAAGGAACGGAACCTGGTAAGTATTATGATTTGGCAACCTATAATAATGGCATATTCCCATATGAGATACGCAAATATAAATATGTGTACTTCCGCAATTCACAAGACTTCAGTGGTAGTCAGGTGTTTGTTGAGTTAGATAAGAATAAACCCTACAGTTTGTGGGCAGAGAAGATGACTCAGACAGACGTGGTATATGATGCATTGAACGAAGGTACTAATGTAGAAGATGATAACTCGTGTATTTGGTCGATTGACTTATTCTTTAATAAAGTCTTGGAGTACAAATTGATACCTCAGGATGAAGATATGCTGAAACAATATAAAGAGGAACTTGAATCGTTGGCAGTGGCTGGTGAACAAGATAATGGCGAAGAAGCATGAAAGCGACAATAGACTACGTTAAGAAGAAATTCAACGAGTATAATGAGCTGTGTTTTGAAGGGAAGTTAAAACCGCTTCCCTTCAGGCTCAGTCATGCCAGGACTGCACTTGGACAGGTGAAGTTTATGCGAGAAAAGAATACTGATGACACTTGGCATTATTATGGATTCGTCTTTGTGATAAGCAATCTTCTCGATTTGCCTGAGAGCGAAATTGAAGATACAATCCTGCATGAAATGATTCATTACTATATTCTATCTAATCAGATGCAGGATACATCGCCCCACGGTGAGATTTTTGTAAGAATCATGAAGGATATCAACAGACGTTTTGATAGGAATATCTCCATTGCTCATCGAGCTACTAAGGAAGAGCATGACAAAGATACACAAGTACGTCAGCATATTATTTGTGTATGCAGGATGCGAGGAAACCAAATGGGTATAACTATCGCAACAAAGAGTAGTCTGTTTCAACTGTGGGATGATATTCTCAAGTTCCCAAAAGTGGAAGAGTGCAACTGGTATGTTACTACCGACCCTTACTTCAATCGCTATCCACGCGCTAAGACTGTGAAGATATATCCTATTCCGTATGAAGAACTGGAGGAACACATAAAGGGTGCACTTCCATTAGTTAAGACGGGAAATTACATCAAAGTGAAAAGGTAGTTGTATAGGAATCAATAAAGATGTAGCAATTTCGGAATGAGTTTGCCACTTTTCCTTGATAATGTTGTTGGGATGGAGAAAAGGTGGGCATTATGTGATAATTCACAGCAGCACCCACGACAAGAAAAACAACTTGATAAGATGGTAAAGGAACTGGGGATAAATCTTGTGGTTGAGGAAGTATAATCTTTTTAAAGAAATAAATAAAAAACGAGGAGCGAACATCACTGTTGGCTCCTC
>AUXO017882606.1_pt1 | contig 11028 bp, 9 predicted proteins | sample 768731 | NCBI WGS metagenome assembly AUXO01 (sample SAMN02715735, study PRJNA202380) | gut metagenome | biome: sheep rumen | host: Ovis aries | place: New Zealand: Palmerston North
AAAAAATAAAGGCTAACGATTAGTAGTTAGCCTTTTTTGTATCTTTAACTAGACTTAAGCTTCATGTTGCATAAGCATTTCTAAAAACTCTTCCTCATAAATCACCTTAATGCCAAGTTCATTAGCCTTTACGAGTTTTGAGCCAGGATCTGCACCGCATATAACAGCACTGGTCTTTTTAGACACAGATCCTGAGACTTTTCCTCCCAAAGCTAACAGTCTGGCTTTTGCGGTATTTCTGTCCATCGCCTCCAGAGTGCCTGTGATAACAAAGGTCTGACCGTTAAAAGGAAGCGAAGATACATCAATTTCTGCCTGCTGAGGAAGAGGAATAATCTCTATTCCAGCACTAAACAGATCTTCCTGGGAGACTAGCTGACTTATAATCGACAGATTATGTTTTTCAGAGAAGAAATCAACGATGTGTTTTGCGACTACAGGACCAATATCTGGCAATGTCAGAAGCTTCTCGTATGAGGCATTGATCAGCGAATCAATGTTCTCAAAATTAGAAGCCAGTGTTCTTGCTGTTGAAACTCCGACTTCTCTTATTCCCAGTGCATAGATAAATCTGTTAAAAGGAACTTTTTTAGAATTCTCTATTGCCTTAAGAAGCTTTCTTGCAATAACGTGCCCTAAAAGACGCTGTTTCTTTTCTTCTGATTCTGCCTCAAGGACTGTGTTTGCAAGGGCATCTTCAGAGAGCATATATATATCAGCAACTGAGGTAAGTGTTTTTGATGAAACAAGTTCCTCAACAATACGGTCTCCAAAGCCCTCAATATCCATCGCATCTCTTGAAACAAAATGCAGAATAGATTCTCTAAGCTGTGCAGAGCAGAAAAGGCCACCAGAACATCTGGCAACAGATTCACCTTCGATTTTTTCAATTAGACTTCCGCATTCAGGACAGAACCTAGGGAAAACAATCTCCCGTTCAGAACCGTCTCTTTTTTCTTTAACAGCTCCAGAAACCTGAGGTATAACATCTCCAGCACGACGAACAATTACATAATCACCAATTTTTATGCCCAGTCTAGAAATTTCATCTGCATTATGAAGAGTAGCACTTGATACGGTTGCGCCTCCAACATATACAGGTTCAAGCTTGGCAACAGGAGTAATAGCACCGGTTCTTCCTACCTGAAATTCAACATCCAGTAGTTTGGTCATCATTTCCTCTGGAGGGAATTTGTACGCAACTGCCCAGCGAGGTACCTTGGCGGTAAAACCAAGCGCCTCCTGAACAGTTAATGAATTAACCTTCAACACCACTCCGTCGATGTCGTAATTTAAGGAATCTCTTCGAGAGAGAATGTCGTTATAAAAATCTCTTAGACCTTCAATTCCATTCACACATCTGATATTTGGATTAACCGGAATACCGAATTTCTTTAATTCCAAGAGCCTGTGATACTGATCATTGGGTAATTGATAGCCTTCACACTCACCAACGTAATAGGCATAAAAAGTTAAAGGTCTTTTGGCAGTAATCTTTGAGTCAAGCTGTCTTAATGAACCTGCTGCGGCATTACGTGGGTTGGCAAAAACTTTGCCTCCTGTCTCAAGAGCCATCTCATTCCATCTGTTAAAACCATCTCGAGGCATTATCACCTCTCCACGGACATCAAGATAGGATGGGATATTCTCTCCGTGTAGTCTTAGAGGAATAGCCTTAATAGTTCTTGCATTTGCGGTGACATCCTCACCGACACGACCATCGCCTCGAGTTGCAGCCTGAACAAGAATACCGTCTCTGTAAACAAGAGATATAGCCAAACCGTCAAGCTTAGGTTCTGCGCAGTAATCTACAGAAGCAATGCCTGTGGACTGAATCATACGCTGGTTAAAATCGGATAGTTCATTATCATCAAAGATATCCCCCATAGACATCAGGGGAACTCTGTGAGTTACAGGATTAAATGAAGTTAAAGCCTGACCGCCTACCCTCTGAGTAGGAGAGTCATCTGCTATAAGCTCAGGATTATTCTGCTCTAGTAATTCAAGTTCCCGATATAGCCTGTCATACTCAGCATCTGGAACCAGAGGCTCATCGTTAACATAGTAGGCTACAGAATACCGGTTTAAATCATTAACTAAGGCTCTGTAATGAGTTTTAATATCTGAATATTCCATTAACTAATCCTCTGACTTATCATAAGCTTTTAGAGTACGCTCAATGGAATCAAGCTTTTCCTCTGTCATTTCGACATTATCATTGTCATAAAGAACACCTCCAAGGTGTTCGATAAGGCAGTTAGCAGCAATTCTCATAGCCTTGAAGTAGATAAAGCATTTACCTTTGTTTGGCAGATGCATATAGATAGCAAGAGATCGGGTAGAAAAATCAGACATATCCTTAGGGAAGGAATATGGTTCCTCTAGGGAGCAGATTCTAAATACAACGTGATCTTTTAATGAAGGATTCTCATATACGCAGTAAATATCCTTCTCTCCTCTTATAAAACCGTAATTACCGAATAATTCTTCCAGATCAAGTCCTTTATATACACGACCGTCAGCTGCATACAGATTTAACTCATAGGTATTGCTGATCTGAGGCACTGGATTGTTTTTCTCAGAACTGCCGTCCTGAGGATTTTTCTTGGTGTCAGTCTTGTTAACAAAAGTCTCAACCTTCTGAGGAACAACATCAGAAGAAGAAACGTCAGTCTGAGGCATAACTATTCTTACCTTGCCGACAGCCGATGAATTTGCAATCTCCTGATCTTCTTTTGAGGTTTTTACTAGTTTACGGTTAATGCTACGACCGGAGAACCACAGACCATGAACAACGAAGGCTAAAATCGCAACTGCCCCTACAATCAGAATAATTGAACTTGAATCGTTGAAAGTCATTGGAACTCCTAAATTTTATCTCTTATATATCCCGATCATTTTACCGCATATATGACTTTAAGTCTTTTGAAAGAGATAGCTTAAAAAAAATAAAAGTGAAATTGAGAGGAATTTTCGATTAAAACGTTTTACGAAATGATAGTATTTAAACAGAACGATCATAGTAAGTGCTTAGTTTTTTTAGAATCAGACTTTTTTTCATGAAATAAAAAAATTCACAAAGAGGAATTATGCAAGGAACTAGTCAGTTAAAACTTGGAATAATGGATGCTGTAAGCTATCTTAAAAACGGGATCAGATTAGCACTATCCAAAGAATGTCGTCTTTACATTATTCTGCCTGTGCTGGTAAATTTAATTCTGTTGTCCTCTCTTGGCTATTATCTTTTTTCAAATCTAAAGACTCTTGTCTTTAATATTTTCGAGGATATTCCTTCCTATCTTAACTTTCTGGCATACATTATTTCAGCAATCTTAAGCATTACCATTATTTTTGTCAGCTGCTATATTTTCTCCACTCTTGCTACCATAATTGCGTCTCCTTTCTACGGTCTTCTTGCAGATAAAGTTGAAATGATTCTCAATCAGAGTCATGGTGAGGATATGACTATACCTCAGCTTATTAAGGACATACCAAGAATCCTTTTAAGAGAGCTCAAAAAACAGATGTTTTTCCTGCCACTGGCGCTGGCATGTCTGATAATCTCATTTATTCCTGCCTTAAATCTTATAGCGCCAGTGCTCTGGTTTGCACTCACCGCTTGGATGGGCTGTCTGCAGTACTGTGACTATGCTTATGACAACCATAAGATCCCTTTTAATTCCATGCAGCGAGATCTGAAAAAAAATCCAGTTGCAACCCTAAGCTTTGGCACCGTGATTGCGCTGTCGCTTTCAGTACCTGTTCTCAATATTCTGATACCTCCTGCAGCTGTATGTGCAGGAACAAGATATTATCTGGAAATACAGAAAAACATCCTCCAGAACATTCGTCATAACAACCAGGAGTAGATATGTATACACTATCAGGAGTATCTGCCGGAGCAGGAGTTGGAGCAGCTCCATCCCTGACCATATCCAAAACAAAAAATACAAATTCGACTGAAGAAATTTTTGCTTATGACGTTGAAACCGAGGTTGATCGTTTTAATAAAAAATCATCCCGTTTTTCACAGAAACTGCTTCAAATTGTAAATCCGGCAAAAGACTCAGTAAGAGATCTTATCGGCGCAACTGCTGGCTTTATAACATCTTCGGACAATAAACTTGAAATACTTGAACTTATCAAAAGAGGCTGCTCTGCTAGCATGGCAGCAAGAACAGTTTTGTTCGAGAATCTGGATAACTTTTTTAAAAAAGAAAATGATCTGAAAACAGATAAATCAGAAATACAGTCTCTGCTGAATGAATTTATTCATACTCTTGAACATTCCAAAGCTGATGAAATTGAACTCCCAGAATTAAAAGAGGATGTGGTTCTTATTGCAAGAACAATTTCCCCTGCTCAGCTACTTTCACTGGATACTAAATTTGTAAAGGGAGTGGTTTTGGAGGAAGGAAGAGACTCAAGTCATCTTGGAGTAGTTCTCAGAGAGCTGAATATTCCTGCTGTTTTTGGTGTTTTTGATGCAACCAACATCAAATCAGGAACATACGTGATTGTAGACAGCAACGCTGCTGTTGTAATCGTTGAGCCTCCAGAGGATATGACTCAGGGAATCCTGCGAAGACAGGAATCCCAGCTGTTTCAGATTAATGACGAATCCCTTCTGAATATAACACTTGGAGCCGCAGTTGGCGCAATAAGCCAGAATGATGATGTGGAAAAAATAACCGCACACGGACTTGGGCTTCTGCGGTCAGAATTTCTATTCCTAAGCTCCATGACAGAACCAACCGAAGAGGAGATGACACAGAGATTCAATCTGATTTTTTCAAAAGTAAAAAAGAATGCCCCTCTAACCTCAAGAACCTTTGATTTTGCCGATGATAAAAAACCTTTATTCACTGTAATTACAGATGACGAAGGTCCTTTAAAGGGCTATGGAGCTTGCGTAGGGACTGCTCTTTTAAAAAAAGAAATCAGAGCCATGCTAAGAGCTTCTGTTGGACAGGAGATTACTATTGTTTTTCCTCTAATCACAAAAATCAGCGAAAAGGACTATCTATTTAAACTGGCAAATGACTGTCAGGCTGAACTTGAGGCTCAAAAAATCCATCATGGAAAAATGTTAATCTCTTTCATGGTGGAAACTCCTGCGGCTGTATTGCTAGCACCAGCCTTTGCAACAAACAGTGCAATGATGCTTTTGGGAACAAGCTCTCTTGCAGAATATGCCTCTGCGCCATGCCCTGCAGATTCAGCCTTTACCCCTGTTTTAGCAAAAATGATTGCCATGGCAGCAAAGGCTGCACACGAAGCGGGTGTTACTCTTGGAGTTGCAGGCAGATTCGCTTCAAGAACTGAGCTTTTACCTTTCTTTTACAAAATGGGGGTATCTTATCTTGTAACAGGTACTTATAATATTCAGAAAGTTAAAGGTGTAGTTGAAAGGCTGAATCTTGAGCATGACATTCAGCCTTGCTTTGACATTGAACTATACAATAAGATTATAACCTGTTACACAGGCTCAGAGTTAAGTGAAATTCTGAATTCCTTCTCCTGTTAGGAGAGGCATGTGCTCTCTTTAGATTGAAAGCAGATCTTGTTAGAATACGTTTTCAGCCAAATGCAGCAATCTGATTCATATAGGATTATATATGGGACTCTTTTCATTCTTTTCTAAAAACGACGATGCCATCGATGAAGCAAAAAACGAAGCAGATTTAGAGCTGCTTGCTCCGGTTTCAGGAAATCTTGTTCCTCTTGGTGAAGTGCCAGATCTAGTTATATCAGAAAAACTGATTGGAGATGGAGTTGCCATAATTCCAGATGATTCTCATATACTTGCACCTTGCTCAGGTATAGTCTCACGTCTGGTAGCATCCAACAATGCATTTGCAATCAGAACCGACAGCGGAATTGAAGTTTACGTCACTTTTGGAATCGGAACCTCTAATTTTACGGGAGAGGGGTTAAGCTCTAATGTTGGTATTGGCGACAGAGTAGAGACAGGAACCCCAATTATCAACATTGATATCAATCATGTATCAGAACAGCTAGAATCCACCATTACCTCAATGATTGTGGTTAATTCATCTGCCTCAATCGCCAGAGTGATCAGCGCCTCAGGAAAGGTTGTGGCAGGACAGACCCCATGCACCTGGGTTATTCTTGAGGATGACAATGCACAAAAAAAAGATGAAGAGAACTCTCAACATCCTTAATCACAAACAGAGATCTGCATCCGAACTTTTCAAGATGCAGATTTCAGGTCAATTATCACGCAATTACATTTTTATACATTACTTAGGGTAGCTGACTCTGACATTTCATCAGCTCCACTTACAGTAGTATCATTCTGAGAAACTGACTCGTTCTGAACAGGCTCAGGTCTTCTTCCATGGGGATCTGTTGGCCCCTCATCATCTGACTCCGTCTGAACTTCTGCTCTAGGCTGAGTATTTATTGATGAAGAGGCTGATGAAGCTTCATCAGCTACTACAGGAGCAGATTCGCTATCCTCAGACAGGGTTGAGCTTTCATCCTGAACTGCTGTCTTTGGTTTATACCTGTCAGCAATTTCCTGATCGATCTTTGCCTGATTCTGCTCGCGCTGCTTCTTCAAAGTCATGTAATCGTAGGTATAGGATACATCTGATGTTTTCTTATCAGTTTTTTTTGCATCCTGAGTACCAGACTCATTGAATTTCTTCAAAGCCTCAATTGCATCTTTGCTAATCTCAACATCTTCAGAACCAGTAGCTTTCTTAAGTTTCTCTTCAAAAGCCTTCTTAAACCTAGTCTCTGTACTTACAGAAGCACTGGCTTCAGTTAAGATCTGAACATAGTTCTTAGAATCTGTATTCTGAGTTCCAGAAGAAGAAAAGCTGGAAATAGCATTCTGAATGCTGGTAAGTGCACTTGCATCTATACTCATACTTTCCTCCTAAAAATTAGTTTAAATTTAACCTCTACACATGTTATCGGAATTCCTGCAGGTGAACTTTAGAAAAAAATAAAAAAAAACCTCTAATTTTAATAACTAGAGGTTTTTTATAAAGATTTTGTTAATAATTAAATGTTAGCAACAATCTCTTCAACTGTCTTCTTAGCATCGCCAAAGCACATTGCTGAGTTTTCCTTGAAGAACAGCGGGTTCTGAACACCGGCGTAGCCAGTATTCATTGAACGCTTAAATATAACTACATTGCGAGCCTTCCAAACCTCAAGAACAGGCATACCTGCGATTGGACTGGTTGGATCTTCAGCAGCTGCTGGATTTACAGTATCGTTAGCACCGATAACCAGTACAGTATCAGTATTCTCGAAATCATCATTGATTTCATCCATCTCGAATACAATATCATATGGAACCTTTGCCTCTGCTAACAGAACGTTCATGTGACCAGGCAGACGACCTGCTACAGGGTGAATTGCAAAGCGAACATCAACACCGCGAGCCTTTAATTTCTCAGTTAGAGATGCTACTGCGTTCTGAGCCTGAGCTACAGCCATACCATAACCAGGAGCAATGATTACAGAGCTTGAATTCTTGCAAAGCTCAGCAACATCTGCAGGCTTAAGCTCACGATACTCGCCCATCTGCTCGTCATCCTTGCTTACAACAACTTCGTTACCGAAGCCACCTGCAATAACAGAGATGAATGAACGATTCATTGCCTTACACATGATGTAGGACAGAATAGCACCAGATGAACCTACCAGAGCACCTGTAACAATCAGAAGATCATTTGACAGCATGAAGCCTGATGCAGCTGCAGCCCATCCAGAGTATGAGTTCAGCATTGAGATAACAACAGGCATATCAGCACCACCGATTGCAGCAACCAGATGAACACCAAATACTAGAGCAATGATGGTCATTGCCAGTAGAGGTAAAACTGGAGCATACTGAGTAGAAACTTCAGCTCCGGCTACGAACCAGATTAACAGAAGGAATGATACAACCAGAGCACCTAGGTTCATAGCATTGCCAAAAGGTAAGGTTAAAGGAGCTGATTTAAAGATTCTCAGCTGATAAGTACCATTTAACTTACCATAAGCAACGATGGAACCGGTAAAGGTTACAGCACCGATAAAAATACCTAAGAAGATTTCAACCAGCTCAGTATTGAACATTGCCACTGTCATCTGTGGGTGAGCTAAAGCTGATACAGCCTGCTCCTTACACTGAGCAACCTTCTCTAAAACTTCCTGTGTTGAGCCTTCAAAAGGAACTGCGCAGCTTGCAACAGTAGCAGGATCAGCACCTAACTTGATAAAGCTGTTAAAGCCTACAAGAACAGCAGCTAAACCTACGAAACTGTGCAGACAGGCGATCAGCTCTGGCATCTGAGTCATCTGAACTTTCTTAGCGACATACAGACCGATAGCAGCACCGATCAGCATTGCAACGATAATTGCAGCAAACCCAAATGGACTTACGGTGGTAAAGGTTGCAATAAGAGCAATGGTCATACCAACCATACCAGACAAACAGCCCATTTTTGCAGTTTCCTGCTTTGATAGACCTGCAAGCGCTGTAATGAACAGTAGCGCTGCAAGAATGTAGGCCATATGAGTTAAACCTAACAACATACTAAATTATCTCCTTACCTACTATTGCTGTTTTCTGAACATTGCCAGCATACGACGTGTTACTGCGAAGCCACCGAAAATATTGATGGACACAATTAACACACCAATGAAGGCAAATATGCCGATTAGAATTGAGCTGTTGCTGATCTGGACCATGGCACCAACAACCACAATACCAGAAATAGCATTAGTTACAGACATCAGAGGTGTATGTAGAGAATGAGAAACATTCCATACAACGTAGTAACCAACCACAACAGCAAGTACGAATACAGTGAAGTGAGGCAGGAACTCTGATGGAGCGTATGCGCCCATTAACATAAACAGCACAACCATGCCAACCAGACAGCCGATCTTCAGAGCTGTGTTTGGTTTCTTTGGCTCTACCTTAGGAGCCTCAGCGGCCTTTGTTGCCTGAGGAGCAGCAGAAACACTGATCTTTGGAGGTGGGAATGTAACTTCTCCATCCTTGGAAACAGTCATGTTGCGTAGAACAACATCTTCAAAATCTACATCAATCAGACCGTCCTTGTTCTTGCATAGAAGTTTTGCCAGATTAACAAGGTTGGTTGAATATAGCTGAGATGACTGAGCAGGCAGACGGGCAGCAAGATCAGTGTAACCAATCATCTTGACGCCGTTTGGAGTAGTAATAACCTTGCCGGCTTCAGTGCCTTCGCAGTTACCGCCAGTTGCAGCAGCCAGATCAACAATTACTGAACCAGGCTTCATTGTGGCAATCATTTCCTTGCTGATTAGACGAGGAGCCGGCTTGCCTGGAATCGCAGCGGTAGTGATAATGATATCCACTTCCTTACACTGCTTTGCGAATAATTCCATCTCAGCTTTGATGAACTCATCAGACATTACCTTTGCGTAACCGTCACTTGAGCCACCGTCTTCATTCTTGAAATCGAGCTTTAAGAACTCACCGCCCATTGACTTAATCTGGTCAGCAACTTCAAGACGGGTATCAAATGCACGAACAATAGCACCTAATGAGTGAGCAGTACCAATTGCAGCAAGACCTGCTACACCAGCACCAATAACCATCACTTTTGCGGGAGGAACCTTACCTGCAGCTGTAACCTGACCGGTAAAGAATCTGCCGAAAGCATGAGCAGCTTCAATAACTGCACGATAACCAGAAATGTTTGCAGTTGATGATAAAGCATCCAGAGACTGGGCACGTGAAATACGTGGAACCATATCCATTGCTAAAACAGTTACCTTTTTAGCATTGAGCTTATCAACCAGCTCCTTATTCTGAGCAGGACGTATAAAGCTTACTAAAGTCTGACCTTCATGCAACAGATCAATTTCAGCATCGGTTGGAGCATTGAGCTTGAAAATAATATCAGCACCCCAGACCTGCTTTTTATTGACAACCTTTGCACCTGCCTGTTCATAGGCAGCATCGTCAAAACTTGAAAGCGCACCAGCTTCGCTTTGAACTGTGACTTCAAAGCCTAATTTTTTAAGTTTTACAACAGTGTCAGGAGTTGCAGCAACTCGAGTTTCACCGCTTAAACTTTCTTTAGGAATACCTATAAGCATCGCATTTCCCTGTTTGATTAAAGACACTTTCGTGACAACATTGTATTTTTAAAAGAAGACGATTAGTCCTACTTCCTTATGTATTATAGGTTCTATACCCTTCCTACAAAATGTAGCTTTCTTCAAAACTGTTTTTTATTCGCTAATAATCTCCCTTGCTACTCATTAAAAGCTTAAATTTCAATTAGTTAAGAAATCTTAAAATAATTTCTGTAGAAAAAACAATTGCTTCCATTTAGTGCATAACATTTTGTATTATCGCGTTTTTTTTATAAACTATAAAAAAACAGACAGAATAATCTATTTAACACTAAAGATAGAACATCACTAAATACTTTTAGCAAAATAAGCTGAAGAAATAAACATGAACAATGTTAAAGTGAGAGCGTCTTATCAACATTTTCTTTAATATCACACAGATGCATGGTATAGGCATCTTCTGCAGGAGAATTTCCGACAGGATTGTAATAGGCGGGACGGGTTCCAACGATCTTGAAACCGAATTTCTTATACAGATTCTGAGCAACAATATTGCTTACCCTTACTTCAAGAAAACACTCCTGAACCTGATTGTTAAGAGCTACCATAAGGGTATCCCTTAAAAGAAGGCTTCCCAGTTTCTTTCCCTGGAAATCAGGATCAACCCCTATAGTAAGGAGATCTGTGGTAAATTTTGTGTTGTAAATGACAGAAAAACCGATTAAAGACTGTGAATTAAAAAGGCCAATGATTAAATAACTGTCATCAAAGCACTCGATTAGCGACTGGGCATTCCAAGCATTTTTCTGAGTACGAAACTCGATTTTTTCCATACTCTTGACCAAAGAAAGATCCTCTCTGGTCAGAATTCTTGTGTAAAAAGGATTATTTGCCATTCAGTCGCGCTCCGAACTCTTTTAAAAGAGCTTCCCA
>AUXO017540869.1_pt1 | contig 11025 bp, 9 predicted proteins | sample 768731 | NCBI WGS metagenome assembly AUXO01 (sample SAMN02715735, study PRJNA202380) | gut metagenome | biome: sheep rumen | host: Ovis aries | place: New Zealand: Palmerston North
GAAGAAAATTCTCCTCGTTATTTGTCTGTATATAAAAAATTTTTGTATATTTGCACCAACAATACTAAACTGAAACCTCAAACTAACCAATATAATAACTGAAAATGCCTAAACACATTAGAGTGTTAACCATATTGTTTGATGCCGAGATACAATCAAATGAAATTCCTCTTTTTCGAGGAGCAGTTATAGCGTGCATGAAAGGTAAAGCTGACCTTTTGTTTCATAACCACATAGATGAAAGAAAGCTACGTTACGGATATCCTAAAATACAGTACAAGCGCATAGGAGGCAAAGCTGCAATAGTATGCGTAGAAAGTGGAGTTGATATTATCGGACAGTTTTTTTCAGAATACGATGGTAAACTGACCATTGGGGAGCATGAAATTGAGTGTAAGCCACGTAAAACCGCCCCTACTAATATAATTGTACAGACATGGAATAGTGTTTTTACATATCATATTACTCGCTGGCTTCCACTAAACTCTAAGAATTACGAGCATTACAAAACAATCGAGGGTATTTCTGAACGAATTGCTTTTTTGGAAGATCTCATGAAAGCTAATCTGCTTGCAATGCTGAAAAATCTTGACATCTGGCTAGATAACGAGTTACTCGTGAAGTTTACCCAAATCAGCGAACCTTACCTTTTAAGTAACAAAGGTGTAAAAATGATGGCATTTAATGTGGATTTCAAATCAAATCTCTCCATACCTAACAACATAGGTATAGGTAAAAATGCCAGCATCGGATATGGTACTATAGTTCAGGTACGGCAGGAAAAATATACTAATTCGAATGATAATACAGGCAATAATAATTAATAATGTCTATGGAAAATGAATTTAATAAATTATTTGTAGGAGGGGATCTTTCTGGCATTCAGAAGTTCCTCTACAACATCACATCAAAACATGCCTCTATCAGTCTCAAGGGACGTTCTGCATATTTGAGCGAATACCTTACATCGGTATATAAGGATTTAGAATCTGCTATAACATCGGATGGAACAGAATGTTCTCAATTGTATTGTTCTGGTGGCAAATTCTATTTTACTACCCAAAACACCACTAAGGTTACAGATATAATAAATAGAATTTTCAGGGAAAAGGAAGTTCAATTATGGACTCAGCATAAGGGGATGCTTGGACTCAACATTAGTTATGTTGCATACAAGGAATGTAACGGCAAATACTATGTTATGGGTCACGAGAATGAAGAGAAAACCAATTCTGGTATTTTATGGAAATATTGTAACGCCAATTTCGCACGACTAAAAAATCAGAAATTCAGAAACCACATATTGAAGCATTACAGCGACTTCTTTGAAGTGCAAGAGGTTGGTGCGAAACCAAAGATATGTGCCCTAACAGGAATAGAATCCTCTGAATGCCGCCACATAACAAAGGCTGATCTCAAGGGAATATGGCCGTCCTCTGCTGAATTTCAAGAAGTAAAGGATAATGAAGATGATATGGGTAATGAGCCAATTTACCTACCGTCAGTCATAGAACAAATTATCAGAGGAAAATCGTTAAGCATTGAGGAGCATACCAAGACATTTGAAGAGTATGCCACGACGGATGGCGGCACATTGGGCGACTCCTATTTGGGAGTACTTCGCATGGACATTGACGGAATGGGAAAACGTTTCATAATGGGTTTCCCTTCTCTTGATGCATATCGTTTATTCTCCCAAAAAGTAACCAACTTCTTTGAAGGAGACAAGAAAAAACATATTCCAAGTGCCATCAACATCTTGTTAAATAAAACAACTGGCAACGACCAACAATCCAATAAAACATACAAGGCTTATCTGAATATCATTTATGCAGGTGGCGACGACCTCTTTATTGTAGGACGCTGGGACAAACTTATTGATTTCGCGAAAGAAATTCATGATGCTGTAGCAAATCCAGGTGAAGAGTTCAAAACTCCAGAATATTATTTCGAAAGGGAATATCAAGATACTACAGACAAAGAAAATCCGAATAAACACATAAGTATATCTGGTGGCATTACTATTGTTGACCCCAAATTCCCCATAGCAAAAGCTGCGGAACTTGCAGGCGATGCAGAAGAAGCCGCAAAAAGCTATCGTAAGGAAAAAGACTCATTCAACATGTTTGGCAAGACCATAACATGGGATAAAGAGTTTGACAAGGTAAGCAAATACAAAAATGACTTCGTTTCCATAATAACAAAGAACAACTCAAGCAGGTCTATCTTGCACAAAATGATGCTTTATAATGATATTTCCGAAAGGAACATGATGCATCCTGATAATAAAGATTACAGCTACATATGGCATTCTGCGTATTTTCTGAAACGATATAAATCACGACATAATTCCAAAGAAATAGATTCATTATGCGACAACTTAAGCAAGCAATTACTCAATCATCGTGAATTACAATTGATTTCGGTTGCTGCACGTTGGGCCGAATTAACATTAAGAACAAGCAATCATAATTCTAATAATTAAAGCCTATGAACTATCAAAATGACAAAAAAAGTTATGGCCAAAACAATTACAATGGCTATAACAGGAACAACCCTAATTCCAACAGCAGGTCAAACTCTGCCAGAGTAGAAAAAGACTATTCCAACATCATTCCTTGCATAGAAGATGGAATGAATAATGACTACTGTGAGAGGATAGAGAAGGAAGTAAAAGATAATTTCGCAAAGATTTCAGTCAGCCAATTAAGAAAGTTTTTTTCAGCTGTTAAATTACTCGAGCAAAAAGGTATGGCAAAAAATCTTAATGAGTTGATTATGCTAAAGCCTAAACTTGCGTACGCTGTAGGAAGAGATAGAAATAACAATGCACTTCAAAATTTTTATGTTCTTGTATCCAAAGTTATTGAATCAACATACGACAAGTTAAAACAAGCAGATAATAAGGATTCAGAATCCAGCGAAAGTTCTGTCAAGGCCTCAAAAGAAACAAAAAGAATCACACAAAATTTTGTAGATTTTTTTGAGGCTATCATTGCATATCACAAACTATACGGAAAACAACAATAAATTTAAAATATTATGAAGCGACTTGAAAAGAAAATAGAATTCGTTTACACGATAGAAGTACTTACAGGTTTACACATCGGTGGCAGTAAAGATAATGTAGAAATTGGTGGCATAGACCTTCCTGTCATCAAGTTACCTTTAGATGACAATAAGCCCTATATACCAGGCAGTTCACTGAAAGGAAAGATTCGTAGTCTGCTTGAACAGTCTAACGGGATGGAGAAACCTGGAGCAGACGGTCTTGACGCTCAAAAGACCAACAGCATCAGAAATCTTTTTGGCGTAAACGAGAAGAAAGAGAATGGAAAGATAACAATAGAGAATCAACCCTCCAGACTCATCGTTCGCGATGCAAAACTGACAGCTGACTCTGTAAAACTGCTTAAAGATTCCCAGATGAACCTTGATATGCCTTACACGGAGGGCAAATGGGAAAATAGTGTAAATAGAATTACTGGAAAGGCAGATAATCCTCGCCAGATAGAACGTGTTCCTTCAGGTGTCAAATTTGAAGCCTCCTTTATTATAAATGTATGGGAAGGCGACAAAGTGGAGGATTTGAAGAATCTGTTGCAAGAGGGTATCAACCTCCTTGAATTAGATTACCTTGGAGGCAATGGTTCTCGAGGCTATGGCCACGTAAAGTTTACTCAAGTCAAGCAGGAAATACACTCTTTGTAAGATTATGACCTTCACTATTTACAAATTACATTTCAATGCACCTTTGCATATTAACTATATGCGTGAAGATGCAGGCATCAGTCAGCGTACTATACACTCTGACACTCTATATGCTGCCTTGACATCATGTTTGGCAAAGGTTGGCGAACCTATTCCTCCACAAGGGGACTTAGGTTGTACTGTCAGCAGTTTATTTCCTTTCTATCAGAAAGACAAGGATAGTCGTCCCACATTTTTCCTTCCCATGCCTTTACAATCACAGATGCCAGATCTGCAAGATGTTTCTTTAGCAAAAACGGTAAAAAAAGTACAATGGGTGGATTCGAGTCTTTATGGATTAATTCTCGAAGGAAAACTTTCTTTAGATGAAAAAAGCGGGTATCTGGATTATATCTACAAGTCATTCCTTCTCAACCCACAGAATCACAAACATAATGAAGGGCAGTTATTGTTTGAAGATTTTATCATATCATCAGTAACAGTTCGTGGTTCTTCACCTGACAGGACAGGCATTGAGCCCACAGTTCCTTTCTATATTGACAGGTTGTTTTTTAAAGGATACTCTGGTATGTTCTTTATTGTCGAAGGCGATACTTCCCTCATAGAGAAAGCTCTCAACATCCTGAAAGATGAAGGATTGGGTACAGACCGTCATGTAGGCTATGGCACCTTTGACCTTGAGAAAAGTCAACTCAGCATCGATGTGCCAAAATCAGAAGATAAAAGTCAACTCAGCAGCGATGTGCCAAAATCGGAAGATGATACCAGCTATTGGGTGTCATTGTCCATGCTTATACCCAAAGATGATAATCAGTTAAGAGAACTGCTTACTCCTGACAATGTTGCCTATGAACTGATGCGTAGAGGAGGTTGGATAACCACACACCCTTACACCACTTATCGCAAAAATGTAATATATGCTTTCATGCCAGGCTCCGTTTTATGCAAAACCAGCAATGATATGGTCATAGGCAGAATAGTAGATTTGACACCATCTGAAACAGGTATTACTATTGGCCATAAAATATGGAGAAACGGGAAATCTATTATGCTACCTATCAAAATATAAATAAGATGAGAAATATTACCGAAGACATCGAAATAAAAGTTCTTTCTCCATTGCATATAGGTTGTGGTAAGGAATTGAAATATGGTCTTGATTTTCTTGTAAAAGGAAATGCTGTGTCTGTAATTGACTATCATAATTTATATGACAATCTTCTTAAGAAAAGCAACGATGCCACAGCCCTGAGCAATGAGTTGGCAAAAACGATAATCTCAAGGGATAATCTTAGTTCCTTCTGTGAAAATCACTTTAGCAAGGGCGATACGAGTATATTTAAGAAAAAGAAATATACAATACAGAATATTTCTGTTACACCTGAGACTATAAAGTGCCTATATTGTAATCCTCTGTCAAATCTTCCTACTATTCCTGGTAGTTCTGTAAAAGGAGCTATCAGATCCATCATACTCAACTTAATTTTGTCACAAGAAACCAAAGATTCTCTGAGGGAAAATAATGAGAAGATTATAGAGAATCAGATAGAGCTAACTAATCTGACTGGCAGAAATACTTACACAGACAAAAATCGGATAAAAGAGTTGAAGAGGGATATTCGTTTTTCTATGGTAAAAATGAGCCAATATTTCAACAGTCCTGATATTAAAGACCTGATGTCATGTATTCGTATTAGTGACTTTACTCTAACCTCTGAAACGTCAGCAGAATTGTATAACACCAATATCTTTGATTTATCAGGGCAAGATAAAAAATGGCATGGAGGCTGGAAGGTTGCACAAAATAAAACTGAGAGCAAAAGAAAGCCTAGGGGCTTCAATACTTTTTATGAATGTATTTCACCAGGTACAATAGCTGAAGGAAAAATCTCACTGCGTGGCGATGTATTAGACCTTATGGTGAAAAAGGGGTTAATTACTCGCGATGCCATCAACAGTTACATCTTCTTCGAAAGGATCGAAAACCTCTTTTACACCATAAATTTACATTCCATAAGTTACCTTGAAAAAGAAATCGATTTTTTCACAGAGTATGAAACTGACGGAACCCATCAGATAATAGAAAGTCTTACTGAAATAAAAAATCAGATTCCAACAGACAGTACTCCCAAGGCATGTGTCCTTAAAATGTCAGCAGGTAGTGGTTTTCATTCTATTACTGGCGATTGGATGTATCCTAACCACATAGAGCCCTATGATGCCCATCTCCACCCATTTAGCAAAGAAACAAAGATTCCTTACAAGACCAGAAAGATCGTAGAAGTTAACAACCATCTCTCTGAAATGGGTTTTGTAAAACTGACAATGATATGATTTATGGGAAGAAAAGTTTTAATCTCGTTTCTTGGTACGGGACCTAATAATAAGACAAAACAAAGGCAGGAGCGTCAATACCGACCTGCCAATTACGTATTCAAGGACTTTAATACTGACACCATTTCTAAAGAAGATGCTTTCGAGACATCCTTCGTAGCCGATGCTTTGGTCAAGAAATATGATATAGACAGCATTATTCTCTTAGGGACTGTACACTCAATGTGGGAACGAGTTTACGAGGTGTTTTGTGAAAACAAGAACCTTCCTGTTGACGATGCCTATTATTGCAATTTAGCAGATCACTGCGATAATGCCGACCACAGGTCAGAGCTATCAATTCCTTCACCTGAGAAAATTGAGAATGTACTCGGAGAGTCATCCCATATCCTGCTTTTGAAATATGGCTTAAATGACGCAGAGATAGCATATAACACACAAGTAATACTTGGAATAGAGAAGTTATTGCAAAAAGGCGATGAACTATATCTGGACATAACCCATTCTTTCCGCTCCCTGCCCATATACTTGATGAACTGTCTTATCTTCTTAAATAATGTGAGCAAGAAACAGGTAAGCATTAAGAGCATTTCTTACGGAATGTTGGATGTGAGCACCGAATACCCTACGGGAAAGAAGAATGAGAGAGGAGACTTTTGTGAGTTTTACACTCCAGTAGTTGACCTTAAGAAACTGATTGAGGTTCAAGAGTGGATTACGGGAGCATATAACTTTATAGAGTTTGGCAATGCCTATAAAATGGCAAAACTATTAGAAGCAGATAAGTCAGCGAACTATAAAAAAGCAGCAAAAGGTTTGCGGAAATTTGCTGATTTGAAAAATCTTAATCGATTGAGCGAGTTTAGAAAAGAGATAGACAGTCTGAAACCACTGATGAATAGTGAGATGCTTCCTCCGATAGGACAACTCATGATACCTGACATTATAGATAGTTTTACAAAACGATTTTCAGCAAACCTAACTGATTATACTTACAAGTATCGCATGGCAGAATGGCATGAGAAACATCATAATTATGGGTATGCCTTCATTAACCTGGTAGAAGCCGCCTTGAGCTATTGTTGTGAGTTAGTACCAGACAGTAACGTTCATCTGCAACAAATAATGAACTCGAAATCTGTTCCCAAAAGAAAAGCCATTGGGTTAGCACTCAGCTTCAATGATTCAATAGACAGGAACAAGAAAAAACCATTAGCTGATAATTTCATACAGCTTCGCACATATCTTAAAGATATGATGAAGTCCTCCGATATCGAATTCAGCCAATTCAATATGCATTATGACAAGATAGATTTTGACCGTAATACCCTTTCCCATGTTCTTGAGCGAGAAAAACCGAAAGATTTTAGTGACAGCATAAAAGAACTTAAGGAAGGGCTGAAGTATTTCAGCACTATTTTTCAAACCTAAATTACAACCAGATGTTCATCAACCTGTCCAATCATCCATCATCAGGATGGAGCCTGGAGCAACTCAAAGCTGCTAAGAAGTATGGCGAGGTCGTTGACCTCGCCTTTCCCAACATAGAGCCCTCTTTCACATCGAAAGACGTAAATGAGCTTGCAGATGTCACAGCAGAGGGTATCCTTGAGCTTGATGCCCATGCTGTTGTCCACATTATGGGCGAGATGACTTACACCTATGCTGTTGTATCTCGCCTGAAGTCAAAGGGCATCACCTGCCTCGCCTCCACCACTGAGCGCAACACCATCATGATGCCCAACGGCACCAAAGTTTCAGATTTTAAGTTTGTACAATTCAGAGAATATTAATAAGATGAAAAATATATTTAAAGAAAAAATAACTTATAGCATCATTGCACTGGTTATAGTCTTGTTTGCAGAAGTGTTTGCTGTATTGGCGATACATTTTGGATATTTCACCTTTTTTCCACACGTCATAAATGCCGTCATTGCTGTTATTTTTCTATGGTTGCTTAGATGGTGGTGCTTCGGCGGCAACCCTTTCTGGGTTCGTAGCAAGATACTTACCCGTCTAATGGCAAATGCTGTTTCACCGTCATGGATAGGTGCATTTTACTTGTTGTTCTTCATCATACACTTAGGTTGGATAGGCGACGGCAGTCTCAATTTTTTCTTATTTCCAACAGACAGATTACAAGAAATCGGATATTCAATGGCTGTCGCTCTTATAGGCATTACTATACTAATAGAATTCTTTCCTGAAGGAAAAATCGAGAAGAAGGACGGTAAGAAAAAGAAAATCTTCATATCAGGTATCTCTGCATTATTCAATACTCCACAGTCATTAAAAAGTGAGAAATATAACATGATTCCACTTGTCAGGATTCTGGAGGAAACTGACATGAATGAGGATTTCTGCGAAATGCTTATTCTCCTTTCCGACTTCTACGATCCGACAAAAAACAACAAGAATGACAATGAAAAAAGAAACAATGTAATCACGCAAACAATCAGTCTTTCTGAAAAAGGTGCCCAGTATGTAGCAAGTCCTGATTATGCAAACCAAACTATGACAGCAAAACTTGAATTTCTGATTAGAGAAACAGCAAAAAGTGAATTCCCCAACCACGACTCCTGGATTGATAACAATGTGAAGATTCACTTTACTGCTTCATGTAACTATGAGAAGTATTCGGAATGCTTTAAATTGCTAAGTCTTGCAATTAAAGAATACGACACCAGAGAAAATGAGTTATGCTTTAATCTTACTCCAGGTACAGCTCCCATTTCGTCTATTGCTACACTCTTGTCCATAGATCGCAATCGCAAACTTTACTACTATACGCAGAAAGCAGATACTAACAATAAAATTATTGAAATAGAGAAGTCTGATATTCCGCTGGAAAACCTTTTGTCGCAAGCACTTGAATCCCTAAAGGATCAGCAATAAAAGGCGCAGGTTTGACAACCCGACTACACATATAGCATATATCTTAAACTTCGTGGAAGAGCTCTTTGACATATTGGTACAAATCTTAATCTAAACAAGATTTTTCCTTTAAAACAAGGATTAAGACGCCTTTTCGTGAGGTTCTAATATATACAACATAATTGTTCTACTGATATTCCATTAAAACAAGGATTAAGACAATCTTTCGATATTTTCGCTCTTTCTTCTTTGGAATGTTCTACTGATATTCCATTAAAACAAGGATTAAGACCACCGTTATCAGCTGGAAGAAATAACGTTTAAACGTTCTACTGATATTCCATTAAAACAAGGATTAGAACAAAAAGCCTTCTTCATTTTATTTTTTACTTTTAAAGTTCTACTGATATTCCATTAAAACAAGGATTAGAACGTGTTGCCATTTTCTTAATATTTTTAATAATATAATTGTTCTACTGATATTCCATTAAAACAAGGATTAGAACTTTTAGAAGTGGAGAGTCTGGCCGGCACTGCCGTTCAGTTCTACTGATATTCCATTAAAACAAGGATTAGAACAGCAAATTACCTACTACCATAATCATTGCGGCAAGTTCTACTGATATTCCATTAAAACAAGGATTAGAACAGACCTTGGTGTGCTTGCTCTTGCTCTTCCAAATTGTGTTCTACTGATATTCCATTAAAACAAGGATTAGAACAGCGGCCATGACCAGCCTGCCTAGAAGATTAATTCGTTCTACTGATATTCCATTAAAACAAGGATTAGAACTACCTTCATATTTTTTATATTTTGATTTTTTCTTGTTCTACTGATATTCCATTAAAACAAGGATTAGAACTCCAGCAAGCATCACTCATTGGAGCCGACTTATCATCGTTCTACTGATATTCCATTAAAACAAGGATTAGAACAGCGATGGTGTTTACCACCTTGCCTTGGTAATAACGTTCTACTGATATTCCATTAAAACAAGGATTAGAACCATACAGCCAAGAAGGTTGCAACAACCAATATAAAGTTCTACTGATATTCCATTAAAACAAGGATTAGAACAGGGTAACAGCTGTTGTTTTCAGCGTGTCAAGGTCGTTCTACTGATATTCCATTAAAACAAGGATTAGAACATCGCAATCTTTTTCTCTGTGCTGTCAACGGACTTCAGTTCTACTGATATTCCATTAAAACAAGGATTAGAACAATCAACAGATGTTGACTCTGCACCTTCGTAATCCATGTTCTACTGATATTCCATTAAAACAAGGATTAGAACCTATAGCAGCTGCAGCGATAATCATTATCCTTTTCATGTTCTACTGATATTCCATTAAAACAAGGATTAGAACGGTTTCTGTTACAGTGCCTCCTGCAGTGTTATATGTGTTCTACTGATATTCCATTAAAACAAGGATTAGAACTTTCATTTTTTCAAAATTTAAATAATATATTAATTAGTTCTACTGATATTCCATTAAAACAAGGATTAGAACATCGCAATCTTTTTCTCTGTGCTGTCAACGGACTTCAGTTCTACTGATATTCCATTAAAACAAGGATTAGAACAATCAACAGATGTTGACTCTGCACCTTCGTAATCCATGTTCTACTGATATTCCATTAAAACAAGGATTAGAACACCTTTATTCATATTTTATTTTTTTATAGATTTTTTGTTCTACTGATATTCCATTAAAACAAGGATTAGAACCAAGCCCCGACCCCCGGATTTATAAAATATGAAAGTTCTACTGATATTCCATTAAAACAAGGATTAGAACACCGCCATCACAGCGGGAAAAAACTTATTCATAACTGTTCTACTGATATTCCATTAAAACAAGGATTAAGACAGCACCAGGATAACGCTTAATTAAAATCAACTTCATAAGTTCTACTGATATTCCATTAAAACAAGGATTAAGACACCTCATTGATAAAACCAATAATCCCCCATGCAAACAGTTCTACTGGTATTCCATTAAAACAAGGATTAAGACACGGTGAGGGCGGTTGCTCCCATGTGCTTCAAATTGTTCTACTGATATTCCATAACAATAAGGATTAGAAGCACGAAAAAGCCCCTG
>AUXO010761834.1_pt1 | contig 11024 bp, 9 predicted proteins | sample 768731 | NCBI WGS metagenome assembly AUXO01 (sample SAMN02715735, study PRJNA202380) | gut metagenome | biome: sheep rumen | host: Ovis aries | place: New Zealand: Palmerston North
TTCTTCTGGTTCCTCATCTTCAGCGTTCCCACGGGTATGCTGATGAACAAGATAGGACGCAAGAACACCGTACTGCTTTCCCTCGTGGTGACAGTTGTATCGTTGTTTATCCCCTTGTTTGGCAATTCGTTTGCCATCATGCTCATCGCCTTCTCATTGTTGGGCATTGGCAACGCCCTGATGCAAACGAGCATCAACCCTCTTGCCATGCTCATCATTGGCGACAAGAACTTAGCTTCTACGCTCACATTCGGACAGTTTGTCAAGGCGATTGCCTCATTCCTCGCTCCTTATCTTGCCATGTGGGGAGCTACACAGGTCATTCCTTCCTTCGGTCTTGATTGGCGTGTGTTGTTCCTCATCTACTTCGTAGTAGGCACGCTTGCCACGCTGTTGCTGTGGTTCACGCCCATCCAAGAGGAAATCACTGGTGGCAAGTCGTCATCATTCATGGATTGTCTTCGTTTGTTGGGCAAGCCCATCGTACTTCTCTCATTCTTCGCCATCATGTGCCATGTGGGAATCGATGTAGGTACCAACACCACTGCCCCCAAGCTGTTGATGGAGCGTGTAGGCATGACCCTCAACGAGGCAGCCTTTGCCACATCGTTGTATTTCATCTTCCGTACCATTGGCGCACTCACTGGCTCATTCTTCCTTCGTGTGATGAAGACACGCATCTTCTTCATCTTCAGTGTAGTGTTGATGGCAGTCAGCATGGCTATCATGTTTGGCGGACAGTCGAAGACTATGCTCTACATTGCTATCGCATTGGTAGGTTACGGCAACTCCAACATCTTCTCAATGGCTTTCTCTGAGGCATTGCTCTCTGTACCCGACAAGCAAAACGAGGTATCGGGGTTGATGATCATGGGATTGTTTGGCGGTACGGTATTCCCCTTGCTGATGGGATTTGCCAGTGATGCAGTAGGACAGGCTGGTGCCGTTATCGTCATGGCGGTGGGCGTAGCTTATCTCTTCACGTATATTCCAAGAATCAAGCATTAATCTCAAGGCTACAAGAATCTTTTACGACATCAAACCTTTATCAATAAAAATTACCAAAAACCAATAAAAACATAAAGCTATGCAAAATAAACGTTATGTAGTAGGTCTCGGAGAAGCCCTATGGGACGTACTTCCCGAAGGAAAGAAACTGGGTGGCGCACCTGCCAACTTCGCTTATCACTCAGGACAATTCTTAGGTAGCGACAACACCATTGCCATCAGTGCTTTGGGAGAAGACAAACTGGCAGAGGAAACCATTGAGGCATTGAAAGATCATGAGCTGAACTACTTCATGCCTCGCGTTCCCTACCCCACTGGTACCGTACAGGTTCAACTCGACGAACAGGGAATACCCACATACGACATCAAGGAAAACGTGGCATGGGATAACATTCCACTCACTCCAGAGATTGAGGAGATTGCACGCAACTGCCGTGCCGTTTGCTTCGGTTCTTTGGCACAGCGCAACGTGGTGTCTCGTGAGAACATCCACCGATTCCTCGACCTCACACCCAATGACTGCGTCAAGATATTCGACATCAACCTTCGCCAAAACTTCTATACCAAGGAGGTGATACAAGAGTCTATGCGCCGTTGCAACATCCTCAAGATTAACGATGAGGAATTGGTTCTCATTGGCAGGATGTTCGGCTATCCGGGATTAGACATCGAGAACAAGTGTTGGCTCATCTTAGGCAAATACAATCTCGATATGCTCGTGCTCACCTGTGGCACCAATGGCTCATACGTCTTCACGCCAGGACAAATGTCGTTCCAAGAGACACCCAAGGTGGAAGTGGCTGATACCGTTGGAGCGGGCGACTCCTTCACAGGCTCTTTCTGTGCTGCCATCCTCAATGGCAAGCCAGTAACAGAGGCTCACAAGTTGGCTGTAGAGGTAAGCGCCTTCGTATGTACGCAAAACGGTGCCATGCCCAAGCTCACGCCTGAATTGTTGGCAAAAGGAAAATAAAAAATAGCAAATAATTTACAAATAAATAGGTGAATGGTTGTGGGAGACATAGTTCTTCACAACCATTCACCTTTGTCATAGTACAATCGTCCATACTATTTTCCTGTTTAATATGCTGCATAGAATAAAAATGTTTGGAAACATCAAAAAAGGGCAAAAATAATGTTTGGAAACACTAAATTCTACACTTTTTGAATGTTTCCAAACACTTTTTAGGTAGAAGAATGCCTGTTCAGGCATTCTCCTTTCTAAGTACTAAATATTTATAATCATTCGGGCTACTCATCCCATACACTTTCGTGTATAGACTTTGTCTCAGGCTCTTTTCCATTTTCTTCAACGCCACCGTATGTAATGTCACTTGCAGCTCCATCACCATATACGCCACTGGCTTGCATGAGTTCGATGGCATAACTGTCACATACGATAACTTGTGGATTTTGATATGTCTTTTTCATGTGAATTGTACCTTCCTTATTTTACTGTATATTTCTTTCCATTTACGATATAAATACCCTTAGACAGTTTTTTTGTGTCAATGTTTTTGCCCACACGAATACCTTGGATAGTATATACTTCCCCATTCGCATATTCTGGAGCAGAAACGCCTACGATGTCTGTTGCCTCATCGTTGACTACAAAGCTAATCTTTGCGCTGGTAGCCTCTACGTCAGCCAACACATCATAGAAGTCAAAATACGCACGAAAAGCTTTCATCTTCGTATTGCCCGTGGAATACCAAAACTTATTGCCGTTGAGAAACAACGTCTGTTCGGGTACTTCTGTATCAGCAATGTATGTTCCCACCATCTCGCTCCATTGCTTTCTTGTTCTCTTGACAACGGCATTGATAGGTTCTTCTTCTGGATCAATATCTACACCATCCACGGTAAACTCTTTAATAGGTTCCTTCACCTTGATGATATAAGGATGATTTGCCTCAATGGAAGAAGCATTGGAGAAACTCACCTTAATAGAAGTTACATTGTCATCATCATCGTAACCAGACTCATATCCCGTAAAGTCAGCCAATTGTACACCATCGCCAAAAGCCTCCGTCATTTGCTGGCTCGTCATGGCGAATGGCAGGACGATGGTGTTCCAAGCATTGGCTGTAATGTTTCTCTTCACGCGCACATCTACCCCCGTAGCAGCCTCTGGTAATACAGTAGAAGTTTCGTCAAGGACAGTACGAGTGTCAAGAGGTGGCAATACCTTTATCGTCATTTGGAATTTCTCTGTATCGGCAATGTCTTGTGCATTTTCATGATCAGAAATGCCAATGCCTTCCATCTTTATCACATAGTCACCTTCAGGTAGTGAACTTGCTATTTTGATTGTTATACGAGCTATTTCTCCATCATTTCCGTCAATGACAGAACCGTTGGATGATGCACCAAAAGTACGCAAGCATCCATTTGGTTGTACACTACTCTCAAAGGTATTGGTCTTCCTTGAATTTGTTCTCTCTTCACTAAGGTAAGCTTTGGGGAAGCCGTCCTCATCAATATCGAAATCCATCCCTTCTGGAAGAATCAGGTCAAATTGGAAGCCCTCCACTTCCATTGAGTTCTTCATCTTCACTGAAAGTGTGTGTGTACTTCCAGCATTGACCGACACTGGTTCAATGTAAATGATATTGTTGTAATTCTTAATGTCTGTGTCTTGCGCATTAGCTTGTAATGCCACGAATGACAGGCAAAACGCAAGAGTTAAAAATAATAACTTTTTCATGATTGTTACTTTTTATGATTTGATTTGTATATTCATTCGTATCTCTTTTTATTCGGGAATTATTGCCATAGGCAATGACTTGGGGCGTTCCACAGAACCATACATAATCAAGTGTGCCACGGCGGTTAGGTCTGCCACATTTATTTTTCCATCACCGTTGGCATCAGCAGCTTTCTTATTAAATACGTTCGGCGTATTTCCCATGATATGATGGGCAATGGCGGTATAGTCTGCCACGTTTACCTTTCCATCCATATTCACGTCACCTGCGGTATAGTCAACTATCGTTATAGCTGATGTCACAGATTCCACCTCATACGCTTTCGCCATTTCGTCAGAAATGACTATATTCTCTATCACAATTGGATAGGAACCTTCTTTCATCTCATCTGAAACGTTCACCGTCACAAGGACAATCTCACCATCGTTACCACTGATGGTCGATCCATTGGTAGATGCTCCAAGGATATGCAAACTTCCGTCGTTTTGAATAACGGTTTCAAAAGTATTCGTCTTCCTTGAATTGGTTCTTTCCGTGCTCAAGGCAACCATCGGGAATCCATCTTGGTCTAAAGCCACGTCCATTCCATCAGGCAGACGCAGGTTAAACTCGAAACCTTCGGCAACCACATTATTCTTCATCTTCACTGAGAGAGTTGCTTGCGTCCCTTTGTTTATTTCTACATTGTCTGTGTATATGGCAACATCTAACTGTGATATATCCGTCACGTCGATAACCTCCTCCATTTCTATGATTTCCATGAAATCCTTCCAGTAGTCGGCTGCCTCGTATAATGCTTTGGTGCCTCTTGGAACGTAAAGGGTAATCTTTTCGGCATTGGCGAATTGCGCAGTAAGCGTTGGCGGAACGAGCATATAGGCAGTAATGGTTGTCAGTAAGTCACATCCCATCAATGCGTCCTGTCCGATTGCAGTAACGGTAGCAGGAAGAGAGACCGAAGTGATGTTGTCACAAGCATAGAAAGCAGAACTGCCTATACTTGTCAACGAAGATGGCAAGGTGACGGAAGTTATTCCATCGCAATTATAGAAAGCATAGTTACCGATGCTTGTCACTTCTTCAGGAATAACCAATTCTTTCACTTCCGTATTCTCATCGCTATAAAGTTTACCTGACCTAAATATTGGATTGGAATCTCGATTGATGAATGAGATAGCACACCAAGCACTGAGGTCTGACACAATTGCTTTGTTCAGACTCTTACAATTGACGAATGCGAACTCATCAATTTTCTTCACGCTTATTGGTATCTTTATAGAGCTTAGTTTTTCACAATTGAGGAACGCGCAACTTCCAATAGTCACCAGTCCTTCATTCAATACCACACTTTCTAAGTTTTTGCAATCATAGAAAGCACCACTTCCGAGAATAGTCACGGATGAAGGTATAGAAATAGACGTGAGGTTGGTCTGTCCGTAGAAGGCATGGTCGCCAATCTTCACCACATCTTCTGGAATGACCGTAGTTTGACATCCTGCCATTAGCATATTTGTAGCCTTGTGAATAATGGCGTTACAGTCGTTGCGTGAGTCATAAACCGCTTCTTCTTCCATAACAGCTAACGAACGGTTCACACCCTTGCTGGCAGGATCCATCGTACCGTCCACATCAACATTGGTTACACCTTCTTGCACTACTAACGGCGAGACTAATTGCTGCATATATTCATAATAGCTTCGCACCTTCATCGATACGAGATTCTTGCAGCCACGGAAAGCATCATAGCCTATTTCCTTCATCGTGAATGGGACTATGACGGCAGCCATGTCGTGGTCTTGGAAAGCTGCTCTGGCTATTTTCGTCACGGTATATACCCTACCGTCATACGTGACATTATCGGGAATATTCACTTCTTGCAAGTCTGATTTTGCCCCAGTTACTGTAGCTGTATATTTTTCTGTATCGTAAGTATAATAGATACCATCCACAGAATCATCATCATCAATGGTTGGGTCTATGATTTCCTTAAACTCTTTCCAATAGTCAGCTGCTTGGTATATTGCCTGACATCCTTGGGGAACATACAACGTGCAATTGGCACGGTTTGGGAATACTGTGCTATTAATGGCAAGTGGCGACAGCCATGCAACGGTCACCTGAGTCATATTATTACAACCATCAAAGGCATAGTCGCCTATCGTCTCTACGCTTTCAGGAATAGATACCGAAGTCAAGCCACTGCAATTTTGGAAAGTCTTATCCTCGATAGCAGTTACTTGATAGGTATTTCCTTCATATTCCACACTGGCAGGGATGATTAAATTACTTGTTGTCGTTACATCACCTGTATTAACTTCAATAACAATTGATGTGAAACAAAATTGTCCAGCCTTTGATTCACCATCAGAACCATAGAGTGCCCTCTCTCCAACGGTAAACGACACCTCAGCAGCATTACCCGTCCACGTTACGGTCTCGTCACCAAAAGCTTGTGTGACAATTGTTCCAGTTGAAGCAGTTACCTCTGCAAGTCTTCTTTTTCCTTGATTAGAAATGTTGAAGACAATCTTTGTCATGTTAACAGCAGAGTTAGTGATGGTGAGCGTGTTCTTGCCATACAATCTCAAATCCTTGCCAGTAGTGCTAAAAGCAGGATTTGTTGATCCATCATTCTTAACAGCCGTGAATGTAAACGTACCATTAGTTGCAGTGTTCCCAGCTTCTTTTATACCAACATTTTGAATGTCCGTAACAAGAATTTGATAATCAGATACAATACTAGTAGATTTAATGTCCACAACCCTCGCCGTTTGAGTATCTTTATTAAATACATAATAGATATCATCTATAAGAATGGAATCATTCTGAGCATCATCTGTCAATGACTGTATCGTGCCGAATCCACTCCAAGGTTCCTTGGATTGATAAGCATTAAGAGAATTTTCGGGAACTGACAATTGCCACCTTTTTATTGTTTTTTAGTTAAAACAGGCGGTTGAAAGAGGATTTGTGTAATTTTGTAAGCAAATTTCAATCTATGTTAAACAATAATTAAAGCAACTTCGAAAATCAACTGGAGGTTAGGTCTGAGACCTATATTCCAAGTGACCATCAATTAATCAGTGAACACTACTTATGATGATTCTTTGGAGAAACCATAATCTTCTTGCCGTTTTGAATGTAAATGCCTGAGGTTGGGTTGCTGGTCTTGACACCATTTATTTTGTAGTATTCGGCAGTAGTGCCTGTAGTGCCATACAAGGTCTGTACGGAAGCATCGATGTCTATGTCTTCAACGATTGCGGAAAATTGATCCCATCCATATTGAGCATATTTGTCTTTACATCCATGTGGTACGTGTATAACGCATGTTTTGGCATCAGTGGCACTCGGAGCCTGCATGGGATTTGTCGAGTAACAATAGATGTCTTTTAGTGAGTTTTTACCTCGGATTGCGTTTTTGCTAATGGTTTTTACCGAGGTAGGGAAAGAGATAGAGGTCATTCTCAAACCATCGCTAAAGGCAGATCCACCTATGGACTTAACGCTTGGGGACACATGATAATCACCATGCGGCTTTAAAGCTAACGATATTAACTCGCTGCCGTCGGCATTAGTAAGGGCACCGTTCTCTAATGCAAAATAGGTATTCCCGTCTGCTATGACGATATTGTCCATTTTGTCGTAAAGGAAAGGATTGTTGTCCATAATAAAGACACTCTTTGGTATAGTGATTTCACTTAGATATCTACATCCGCAGAAAGCATAACTCCCGATTTTTTTTAACGTAGGAGGAAGTACTACTTTGTATAATCCTCGGCAGTAAGCAAAAGCGTTACTACCTATCTCTTCCAAGTTGTTTGGCAGGATGATTTCCTGAAGGGTGTAGTTGGCTTCAGAGCTACTTCCGTAGAATGCCCTTTCGGGCAGTTTGTTCTTCTCAATAGTACAGTCGGACATATCAATGTATGACAACTGGCCTGTGGTCGTCCAGGTCAGGGTGTCGAGGAAAGAGATGTCCCGAGCGTTGATGTTGCCTGATATCTTGAGTCTGGTCACCCGTTGCGCATTTCGTTTGCCGCCTAAAGCTTCACGCAATGTTCCTGCCTCAGCAACGTTGACAGAAGTAATCGGAGCAGGGAGTTCTTGTGGACAAATGCCTATTATCATACGCATGTTCTGTGTGTATGTCTGATACATCACTGCCAAGTCGTAATAATCGTCCTCATCTCTGCGATTGGCATGTCCTAAATTCAAATGAACCTTGCCCTCTTCGTCATACCCGTCAGCCACAAATATATGATTGGCACCAGCGTTAGTACCACCTATCAGAACAGGGCGCCCATTGGAAAGTTCTTCATAAATCATGGTCAGCCATTCGTCAATAGTGTAAGCCCCATTACACTGCCTCAGTAGTCGCATGTTTGGATTGTATCCAAAGAATTTCTTTAAAGCCGTGTGGATATATTCTATCTGGGTGGCACTGCTCGACATTTTAAGTTCTAAGGCAACGGCTATGTTGACCAGTAGATTGCCCACCGCGTCAATCTCAAGCTGAGTGGCTTCTTTGTTGGAATTATAACGGGGAATCATGTGTTCCCAATCAAAATATGTGTTTTCAAAATCACCATATAACACATTCGTACCTTCGGCACCACCGTACTCATAATAATTATTGCCAAATCCATGACTTGGAAAGCTCCAGTATTTCAGCACTTGAGCCAGGGCTATGGGGCCGCAACCGGCTGCCGGACGGGTACTGTAATAATCTGGATATTTTGAATTCTCAGCACCTTCCTGGCACCATTGGGTCGTCAGAAGAGGAGCCACGCACGGCTTGAAGCCATGCTCTTTGATGATGTCCTTGTAGGTCTTCGTATTCTCTGGGGTTCCATTTAAAATCGGACGGACTGAATAACCAATATACCCACTTGCCCAGCTGAACCACGGGTAAAAATCGGCGACAAAAAGACTTGCACTAGTTCTTTCGTATTCATCATAATTATCACTATAGTAATAGCCAGTACTATAGGAGTCGCCTGCACTACTATATAGCACTTCCCTACCTTCATAACGTCCTGCATGAGGCAAGAAGATGCGATTCGTGTTTTTGCCTGTCAACGTTATGCCAGACACGCCATTTATTTTTTCATAAGCGACAGAACACATTTGATAAAGTTCCCAAGCCTGCTCATATAATGGAATGTGCCATCCGTTGCCCCAGTTAGTGTGAGCAACGTCGTACGACGATCCACTGATGGGACCGACCTCCGCAATATTATGTGAGGAGTCTAAGCAAAGCGAATACGTTTCCCAAGTGTACTCATTTTTCGGCTTCGTCTCACCCCAGGCATAATAGTTGCCATATTCAGATGGTGAAGAAGCCCCCACATTGCAGCAAGACCATTTTGTTCCACTTGGTAATCCTAAGTCGATGGCGTGAGGGTGATTGTCATCGGGGCAGAACTGTGCTTTAGCAGCCATTATGCAAAATGCTAAAAAAAACAGAGCTGTCTTAATTCGAGTTATAGCCATAATTTTTACGTTTTAAAAGTATTTATAAATGTTATTATCCACCACGTTACATCAAAGACGAAGAGTGGAGCGTCCTACTGAACGAGCGCTGAAATGGAAATAGTTCAAATCATTTCTTCTTTATTAGCTCAATCAAATCAAAGTACATCAGACGGCTATTGAGCGGACGCTCGGGCTTGATGCCACGGAATTCGCGCTCTTGTTCCTCTGTGCTGAAGAGGTAATTGAAGCTGTTGCGCTCGTAGAAGGCGAGATTGCGCTCTTTGTTATAGGAGTCAACGAGAAGGAAGCGGCAACCTGTCTTGTTGAGCGGATCCACAAACCAAGCCTTAATGAAACTGAGCACATCGCTGCCCAAGTGCTGGCTCTGGAAATCGACGCTAATGCCGAGACGGCCAATCATCACAGCGGGATAGCTGCTATACTGCTTTTCACGTGGGATGTTCTTTTCAACTTTCTTCTTTCGTGAGCCAGGAATCTTCTTAATGCTGTCGTTAGAGAGCGTAAAGGCAGCTACGATGGCCGAAGAGTCGTCGTCGAGCGTAAAACAATAATTCTTGCAAAGCTACTCGTCGCTCTGCAAGAATGCATCGTTGGTGAAGAACTCGTCTAAGTCATCATCACCACAGCGGAAAGGTTTGCTGGTGTCGGCTTTCTCGCGGTTATAGAAACCGAAGCTGCACTGGTCTTGTAGGAAACTCATGCGTTGGGGCGGTGATTAAAAGTTGGCTTTTGAGAGGATGGCGCGAGCCTCGTTAATCTCACGGCTGAAATCGACGGAGCCGCGACGCTGTTCACTCTGCTCCATCATCAGGTCGAAGCGGTCGGATGCCTCGCCTGTCAATACTGGTACTGCTGCTATTTCCAATGCCATAATGTTTGTCCTTTCTTTGTTTTGCGGGGCAAAGTTACAAATAATTTCGCAATCTTGGTGCGATTATGGTGTTAAAGTTACAAAAAGAGGGCGAAGATGCATCATTTCATCACCATCGCCACAATATGGTAGCTTTAAAAGTCATCCCCACTCGCTGTAGATGTCGTCAGCGCAGGAGTAGGTATAGCGTACACCCATGCGCTGGATGGTGATGGTGCTGTCTGATACTTGCAGCGGACGCGGGTCGCCGTCCTCCAAGTAGAGCCATTCGCCGCCACCCTTGTCAACGAGCGTGACGGTGGTGATACCGATTGGCTGAATGAGCAGACCTGTGGGCGTGGTGGAGATGTTGCACACGCAGAGTCTGTTCTCTCGGTCGTAGATGAGGCATGACGTGCCCTCGCCCTGCATGGAATGGTCTTCCTCCGTGCCCGACGGGAACTCCACATGGCGCAGCACCCATGCACCGGTGAGGTCGATGCTGTCGCGGGGCTGCTCCTGAGGGTTGGAACAGGCGCAGAGGGTGAGCAGCAGGAGGAGAATAAGAGTGTGTTTCATACGTCGCGGACTCCTTTCTCACAATAGTGACCGTAGATTTGTGACTTGACTTGCTCTAAGCGGTAGGCCATGTAGTCGCGGCCCATCCGCTCCGCCGCCTGGCTCTGGCGGTAGTGCTCATTGAGGTCTGCACCATCGACGACATAGACGGTGCTGGACTTGTCGGCGCGGATAGTGACGGGAGCGGCATCGCCATCGAGACAGTAGGGATAGCAGCCCACAAGGTCGCCCGCAGCGACGGTCTGGACAGTACTCTCGCCACCTTCGTAATTTCGGACAAGGTAATGGAAACTTCCGCTCTCAATGTAACCAAACAAGCGGGCAGCGGTTCCCTCGGCCTCAAAGATGTCGCCATGCGAGAAGTGCATGAGCCTGCCATG
>AUXO014435770.1_pt1 | contig 11024 bp, 8 predicted proteins | sample 768731 | NCBI WGS metagenome assembly AUXO01 (sample SAMN02715735, study PRJNA202380) | gut metagenome | biome: sheep rumen | host: Ovis aries | place: New Zealand: Palmerston North
TATTTGGATATATGGCCTGATATTTGTAAAGATAATGCCGGAGATATGAGCAATCTCATAGATAAATATTCTAACTTTCTTACCGACAAGCCGGACTCTTGGTGTAAGGCGTGGCAGGAAGATTATGTCATGGGCAATATGTACATTAGGGAAGGGGAAGGAGCGTTTGATTACTCTTGACCGCGAATAAAGGTAATAAATAAGAATTTTCGCATCGGATTTTGTGTTACTATTTTTATAGTGATGAAATTCTGATTGATAATCAGTTTACGGAAAGGAATTGATTATATGAATAATGAAAATAGTATTGCTCTTACAGAAGTAATGGAACGGATGCGACTAAGCCGTAATTATATAGTGCGACGCATCACTCACGAAATAAAACATTTAGAGTCTTCGCCATCTAAGGGAACAAAAGTTTTCTTTGATGCGAAAATGCTTCGCGCTTTTTTCAAAGATAATGCTACCTTCACACGCCAAACGAAACGGATTAACATCAAGCATGAAATTGAAAAGTATAAAAATGCTAATCCGGATAAACCAACTTTTATTGATTATAAAGACTTTTTAGGGAATATACCGGATATGTCAAAAATTAAGCGAAGTGAACTTCCTGCCGTTCCGGTAAAAAGCTTTGACTATTGGGATTTACCAATAATATTTCCAAAAGAGTATAGACGAGGTAATGATAAAGATTCACCAGTTGTAAATGCGGAGATTTGTTATAGGGATATGTTTCGGACAGGGGCCATTAAAATTCAGCTTGGTAGTCAAAAAACAATGTTTTATATTCCACAAGAAGAAAAAATTTGTCATCCACCTTTACAGGAAGCACAAAGAGCTTCTGTAACTAACCCGGACTATTATCTTGTTCCTGCTGACTGGGAACCTTTTTATAAAGGAATTACTATCACAAAGGAAACGGAAAATGAAGTTTCCAATCAAAGCGCTTATAATTATGATGAACTTATACCAGATAGCACTCCCGCTATAGAATCACAACAAAGTCAAAAACAACTTTCTTTACAGGAACGGTTGAACGAATGGATTAGTTTTCAGCTTAATAATGGGAAATCCTTACCGGAAATCGGAAAAGAGCTTAAAGAAACATATAATCAAACAATGCTTGCACTTGGGAAAGCGCATATCGCTAATAAAAATGTAAATTCCATAAGGTAACTTCCTAGCGCTTCGAGATTTAGCCGTAGAGCGACTTTGTGATGCAAAGCATATAATTACATAGGAAATAAAAAACAAAGCCCTTAGAGCCAATTCTAGGGGCTTTTTTTTTACAATAATCTAATTTATGTATTGATATTAATTAGATTCTACCCTATAATGTATTATAGGGTATTTTATAAATCAGAAAAGAGGTTACATTATGTCGAAAAAAACAACTGATGGTCGGTTAAATAATCATGGCGTATACGGACATGATGGGTCTAATGCTGGCAGACCACCAATTCATCCGAAGAAGAAGCGGAAGATGCGTTCCCTTCGGGCCACGGATGAAGAATGGGGTTTGATTAAGGTATACGTTAATCAAATAAAAAATAACAGTAATGCAGATTGATTGATTAACGATAAAAATACAAGATTTTCCAGCATAGTTCTTGTGTTACTATAATTATAGTGATTTTAGTAGTGGAGGTACAACTATGGATATACAGGATATAGTTGAGTATATGTCAGAAGGGACTACCCGGACAGCACAGGAACAGGAAAAGATGCTTCGTTACTTTAACGAGAAGCTTAGTACGGAGTATGCGGATAGTGCTACCCCCCTTGAAGACCTTTTTTATGATGTGAAGACGGCTCCCTGCATATTCGCACAGGAAATGGATATAAAAGGGCCGTTTAGGTCTTATGAGGATTATAAATACAATGGAAACATAATCGTTCATAGTGAGGGGCTTAATAAACAGGGCAAGACATGGACAAAACCCTATCTTGATAACCTGCGGATTGAAACCTGTTCCAGCGGTCTTACTCGCGTAACGTATGAAAGCCAAAATGATTGGAACAATAAAACTTCCTTCCGTGAGGATATTTATTACAAAGGTTCGCGCTTGGCTGAATTGGTAAAGCATGATGTGACTGGCCTTGTGAAAAATGAAGTGCTTATCTATAAGAACAATCCATTGGCATCACTTTATGAGGCTCATATCCAAAAGGAAAACAGTCTGCTTGCTGAAAATGATATTTTCCCGGATGACTTTATCTTTGATGTAAATACAAAAGATGATATATTAAAGATACGGTATTCTGATGAAGTCATTGAACTTCCAAGTACAAGAGAGATTATAGAAGATTTTAAGGAAGCCTACAAAAGGCCGGGGTTGGATTTTGATAAATCATCTTTAGAGCCGCTTACGATTTATTATGAAGATAGAGAAGTGGGTACATTAAATCCGGATGATATTTCAGCGGCTATTGATTTAATGAATCAAAAAAACAATAAACTATTGGGGTATAAAACAGCTTTACTTCCCTATATTGATAAAAATTTCCTTATTGATAATATTATAAAAGATGTAGCCGATGATGTGTCATTTTCGTTTAAAGAAGTAGATGAATCAGAGGATAATCAGCAGGAACATTTGAAAAAATGTTTGGATGAAATTTTAGAGTTATCTATTTACAGTCATGTTAATGATGTTTATGTAAATATTTTACCTGCACTTGAAAAGAATCTTAATGCTGGTTATGACCCGGACAGAGCGATGCGTGTTGATTACTTGCGTGAATGTAATACGCCGTTGGATATTAACGATTCGTATTTTTCCTTTAATCTTGTAAGAAATGGTATAAACAGTTTATCTACTCTTTTGGATGATACCTTAATAAACGGAAAAACGTTTAATGATTTTAACAATAAAGTAGAAGAAATTACAGATAATTTCCGTTTGCTCGAAAAACGTATTGCAGTTATGGATTTACCGGAAACCTGCAAGACCGAAGACGAGGTGGCTGTTCGATTCCTTGTAGGAGATAAATTTATGAACGCTAATATGGATAAGCTTCCGGATTTAGTGGATGATTACAAGATTATGCGTGATAAAATACTTCCTGCGCTTGCAATGACTAAGGAACAAGCTACAGAACTTAGTTCTAGGGATTCCAGTATTGAAACTCGGCATAGAATTATTCGTAAATATTCGGATGTTTTTTTGAAAGGGAAACTTGCTCTTTCTACAGATTTTTTCAAAAATCCGTGGGACAATGCCTGTCTGAGCATAAAGGTTCGTATGAAAGTTGATAATAAATTAGATTATTATATGAAAAATGGGAAGGAAATGACGGTATCAGGCACGAAAAATAAAGGTGTAAGCAAATGACCAATAATGAAGCTTGTGAAAAATTAAATGGTAAGGATAGTGGCTGGTCTTTAACTATATCTGATGCGTTTGATAATGCGTTGGTTGTATAAAGAGTAGATGAAATTATAATATATAAGGATGATACAGAAGCTTCTTATAAGGCAGTTGAAGCTGGTTATGGTTAGTTGATTTTATGGAAAGTTATATTTGAATATATAGGGAGGACTATTAATGGCTATTAATATTTTAGAAACGGATAATGATAAAGTTTATTCTATTGAAGGTCAGTATGACATTAATCATTTTGATTTGATGGTTAATGGCAAATGGGGCGATGATATGGAAGATAGTAATGGAAATCCATTTGTTTGGGAAGGAGAAGTCCAAGGCAATAATCCATTTGATTCCATGCTTCGGGGATATGCTGAAAGTATATGTCATAATCTGACGGATGATTTGCGAGAGTTGATTAATTCACATCAGTATGAACAGGTAATGGAAGAACTTGGTATAAAATCTATGATGATGGGCTATAATGATATGAGTGGTGATTCTATAGCCTTTACGGATTATTGTTTTAATGTAGACTTATCGAAAACTCATTTTTTACTGGCTCAAAATGTAGATTCTAAAATATGCAAAGAACCAAGCATAGATAAGGGGATTGAGCTTGACGATATTGTAGATTTTATGTCCGTAGGTGTTAACCGGACAGAGGAAGAGAAAGAAAAGATTCAAAATGGTCTTAAAGCCATTCTTGAAGAGGAATATAAGGATGTACCCATTGAAGAGGTCTTTGATGTTGTTAAGTCAGCTCCGTTTATTTTTTCAAAAAAATTAGGGATAGTTGGCCCATTAAACGATTATCGTGATTATATGTATAATGGGGATAAAGAAATTCATATTGAAGACCTGAATATAGACAAGAATCTTGGATTCGGACTTGAACGTTTAAAAATAGATAAATGTATGTCCGGTCTTGTTACGGTACAATATGAATCAACAAGAAAAGATGGTACTCCATTTCGCGCACAGGAAAGTGCTTATTATAATGGCACACTTCTTGGTGAGTTTAAGTTGCTTGGCCTTGGTGGTGAGAAAAAACGTCAGGCAACTGTTTATACTAATAATCCTTTAGCTGATTTGTATACCGATTATATCAGCAAGATGAATAATGTTACATTGGAAAAGTCCGATTCCGTAATTAAACAGCCAAGCTATGAGGACTTAATAGCTGATTTCAGGGAAACCTATTCTCGTCCTAATATGAAAGAGGAATTTACCAATTATCTTAAAGAGAAACCGGACTATGTTATGTTTGATGCTAACGATAAGCCGTTTATTACAATTGAAGCAAATTATATCAACGATGTGATTGATGAAGAAATGCCTAAGTTATTTGCCAATAATCCTCATGGCCTTATGGTTATGGAATTTATTGACAGGCGTTCCATTATTGATGATGCAATGAGGATTTTAAATACTGGTGGGTTGGAAAATTATTTAGATAATGAGGAATCTTTTGAACCTATGCTTTCCGATAAAGATATTCGCGATGCAACGGACAGATATATTTCCAATTTGTTAGTATATCCTTTACTAGAAGAAACGGAACGCCTTATTCTTCCCCATCTTACGGAAAATATGGAAGCTTGTTATGATGAAGAACGTGCTGAACGTGTTCAGTATTTGAAGGAAGGATATAATCCTATCTATCTAACGCCAGCACCTAATCTGACAGAACGATATGCGGCTGTTAATCAAGGTTTTTACTACATGGGCCATGATGCTGACTATTATGTTAATAACGCTCGAAACCCTGAATATATGAGGGATTTGGTAAATCATACAAAGAAAGCTTTTGATGACCTTGAACGCAGGGCTGTTGTATCAAAACAGTTATATTCGTATATGTCAGCGGATGAAATTGTTGCAAAAACATTAATTGGTACTGAAAAAAAGAATGATACAATAAAAGATACCATTAAAGATTATCAAAACTTCCGGGATAAGTTTTTGCCAAGTCTTGAAAAGGCTACGAATGTGAAAGGTAATGAAAATCTACCGGATAAAGTACGACGAATGGAGGAAGTAAAACGGGTATCAGAAGTTTTTACAAGTGGCAAGATGCTGTTCAAGACGGATTTCTTTAAGGAACCCTGTAAGATGTTCTGTGATGCGGTAGTTGACCGAATGAATCATAATGAAGAGTTCAAATCGTTTATTAAGACTGGGAAAATATCAGCCCAAGCAAATAGTTTTCAAAAATAAAGAGGGTATAGATTATGGAAATTAAAGATATTGTTGATTTTATGTCCGAAGGTGTTGAACGGACGGCTGAAGAACGGCAGAAAATGGAAGAGTATTTTACGAAGGAAGCCGCTTCCGAACAATATGTAAATGAAGAAAATCCTGTTGATGCTCTTTATCAAGCGGTGAAAGATGCTCCGTTTGTCTTTGCAAGAGATATGGATATTGCAGGGCCATTAAATACGTTTAACGATTATAAATTTAATGGCAGAATCATGGAGTATTGGGATGGGATAAACGAAGTAAATAACGCTTCATACAGACTCAATCACTTGTCTTTGCTTTCAACATCGACTGGTCTTCTTCGTGCAACTTACAAAGCTCCGGATGCTAAAACAGTTGAACCATTTACTTTGCGGGAGGATATTTATTACAAAGGAACACTTCTTGCGGAAAATATTGAGCGAGATATTAGTGGCAATGAAGTGAATAAGATTATCGTGCATACGAATAATCCCTTAGCTGGCCTTTATCAGGAACATCTTGAAAAGCAACATAAGCTTTTTGAAGAAACCATGTCCGAATCTTTGGCTTATGCTTTTGCTACGGAAGTAGGCATGGCACATGATTTATCGGTGGTTCTTACCGATGAAGTGGTTAAACAGCCTAGCAATGAGGAACTTATAAAGGATTTCAGGGCTACATACAGCATGAATAATAATCTTGCAAGTGAATCCCCGTTATATGATTACAGACAAGAATTATTTGAGATTCCTTGTTATGATGATGATAATAATGAGCATATTGTTAAAATTACTGGGGATGATGTATTTGGAATCGTCACAAAGTATATTACAGAAAACTATCAGGATGATGAACGATTAGCTGTTATTAATTATTTGGATTACAGTAGTTTGGTTCATGAAACTATGGAAATCCTTGGTAATGAAGAAATTCTTGAATATTTGGAGCAGATTTTTGATGTTGATACCGAGAATATAACCAAGGATAGTCTTAAAGAAATAAAGGAATCTGCTTTTGCGTATATTAAACAAGAGGTTGTCCCGGATGTTGTTGACTATGCTGTTGTCCGTATCGTTCCGGAACTCAAAACACAGTTGGAAGCTGGATATTCTTCGGAACGTGCAGAGAAGGCAGAAAAACTCAAACAGGGTGTTGACCCCTTTAGTGAAGAGTTTTTAAGTGGTTTGGATAAAACCAAGGCTGGCCAGCCGTATGATGGCGTGAATATTTTTGAACGTTATGAAGCAATAAATAGAGGCCTTTATTCGATTACCGACAATGATATGTATATTTTCATTGAAGATGAAAAAGGCGTTGATTTTATGGACAACCGGGCAAAGGAAGTGGTAAAAGCTTTTGACGAACTTGAATCGAGAGCTTTTGTTACGAATTTGTCAAAGCATAACGCAAGTCGCGATGAAGCAGTATCTCTTTGCCTTATGGGGCCAAAGTATTTTGACCGTCATCCGGGCGAATCCTTTATGGATGTTGTATCAGATTATGAAAAATTCCGTGAGAAAACACTTCCGGCACTCAATGCTTGTGCCAATAAGGAAAGAAACCCTTTAGATGCTAATACGCGAATGGCTGTAATTAAAGACTACACAGATGTTTTTATGCAAGGAAAACTCATGTTTAAGTCTTTCCTTTTTAAGGAACCATGTGATAGATTCTGTAAGATTGTTGCAAATGAAATGAAACGTGATGATAAGCTTAATGCTTTTATTAAGAATAATGGTAAAGGAAAGCCAGCAGGTCTTGATAAATCTACTGGGCGTTAATGGATATAGCAGTAATATCTTTACTAGGTATTACTGCTGATATATTTAGATAGGAGTGTTTTGTAATGGCTCGTAATGGTTGGCTGATTGTTCCTGCTTCTTTATATGAAGCCAATAAATCTGACTTTTTAGAAATTGATGGATTTGAAAAAGCAACTAAAACAAAAAATACTGTAGAAATTGTGTATGCTGATTATAACAATCAAGATTTTCGGAGAACATTTTTACCTTTATTTGATAAATTCCCGGATGCTCCCTTTAATCTTTCACAGGAAGAAGCAGAAGGTGGCTATGATTTTTCTAGTGGTGTAGATTCCTATATTCGCCCCGGTAAGGAACAGGTAGATGTTTATTGGAATGATAATTTCCTAGAAAATGTTTCGTTAGATGAATTAAGGAAGTGTTCTACCTTTGAACAATTACAAGAAACCATAAGAAAACATGAAGAAGCTAAACCAACGGACATTGAAGTAGAAGCAGAACTCTATAATAAAAATCATCGTCTTCACAAGTATGCTCCGGAAACGAAAGAGGAATTAAAAGCCTTGGTGGATGATGATGCCATTAATCTTGGGGACATTGATACCAGTAAAATCACGGATATGAGTGAACTATTTAGTGAAACAAACCGTGATGATTTTACAGGTATCGAAACATGGGATGTTTCTCATGTAAAGGATATGTCCTATATGTTTTCTGATTCTACATTTAATCATCCTATTGATTCGTGGGATGTTTCTCATGTAAAAGATATGGGGTATATGTTTGCAAATTCTTCATTCAATAAACCTATTGACTCGTGGGATGTGTCCATGGTTGAGAGTATGGAACATATGTTTTTATCTTCCGAATTTAATCAGCCGATTGAAAGCTGGAACGTGTCAAATGTAAAGGATATGGCAGGAATGTTTGCTTTTTCTTTGTATGACCAGCCACTTAATTCTTGGGATGTTTCAAATGTGCAAAATATGTATAGTATGTTTTCCCATTCCGAATTTAATCAGCCGTTAGACAAATGGGATGTTTCTCATGTAAAAGATATGGGGTATATGTTTGCAAAATCTTCATTCAATAAATCTATTGACTCGTGGGATGTGTCCAGTGTTACCAGTATGGTTAAGATGTTTGCGGATTCCGTATATAATCAGCCACTTGCTGATTGGGATGTGTCGAAGGTTACGAACATGTCTTGTATGTTTGACGGAGCAATATTCAATCAACCGATTGAAAGTTGGGATGTGTCCAGCGTTAAGGACATGGATGGAATGTTTATGAATTCCGCATTTAATCAGCCAATTGAAAAGTGGAACGTTAAAAACGCTGAAAATATGAGTGATATGTTTTTTAATGCTGATTATAGTCAGAATATAGATAAATGGGACATTAAGGATGTAACTGAATTAGGATTAAAACCACAGGCAAAGAAAGTTAAATCCTTTGAAGAAGCATTGGCTGACCTTGTTAAATCTCATATCGAAGCCGGAGAAACTCTGCCGGATATTGGCAAGCAGTTAAAAGGGGCTACGGAAAAGACAATGCTGGAACTTGGCAAGGCTCATGTTGCTGGGAAAAATGGCAGATAATAATAGAGGTGTAAAAATGCGAGATAATAAGTATGTTCCGGAAACGAAAGAGGAATTAAAAGCCTTGGTGAATGATGATGCCATTAATCTTGGGGATATTGATACCAGTAAAATCACAGATATGAGTAAATTATTTAATGCTACTAACCGTGTTGATTTTTCGGGTATTGAAACATGGGATGTTTCTCATGTAAAGGATATGTCCTATATGTTTTCTGATTCTTCTCCTTTTAATCATCCCATTGATTCGTGGGATGTATCCATGGTTGAGAATATGGCAGGAATGTTTGAAGATTCCGCATTTAATCAGCCACTCGAAAAATGGAACGTTAAAAACGCTGAAAATTGCTGATTAAGCAGTTAAAAGGGGCTATGGAAAAGGCAATGCTGGAACTTGTTCAGTTATATCGAAGTCTTTCCTTAGAACTTTTGGTAAATTTTCTTGATAAAGCCCTTCTCTTGCAATATATTCTGACTTGTGCTAAAATTTAAAGGAACAAGATAAAGGCTCATATTATACGACACTAAAAGTCCCTGTACAGGTGCTAATACTGTATGGGGGCTTTTAGTATATACAAGGTTTGTTTGAAACTTGTCAAATTATAATAAATATAGTGGAGTGTTTTGATATACCATAATATCAGTGAGTTTAAAATGGAGGAACGAATATGATTAACTACAATAGCTTGCTGATTGAAGCCCATCGTCTGCCCCGTGAAATGCAGAGGGACACGGCCATTTTCACCAGTTTTCTTGATACTATGGCAAAGTTTCATCGTTATGATGTTACGGCACAGATAAATCTTCATTACCATGCTCCGGCTGGTGCTCGTGCGCTTGCCCGTGCTGATATTTGGCATCGTAGCTTTGGCTCGGCTCTTGTTGAAGGTGCTACGCCGATTCCTGTGCTTTTGCCGAATCCTAATTCAAAAAGCGGTTATGCTATTGCGGCGGTTTACGATGTTCAGGACACCGTGGCTTTTCAAGTGGGGGATTCTTCCCTTGTTAATACGCCTTGGCAGTATAATGCTGAAGTGAATGAACAATCCGCAAAAGAAGCTATTGGCGAAGCTTCGGCTCCGACTATTGAGGTCGCTGTGCATGATGCCGTACAGAAACGTGTTGCGATGCTGGACACGGATTATCCAAGCCTTACTGCGGCCAGCGTTGAGTATATTGTTCGTTCCCGGTTGGGGTTGTCTAAAAATAATGAGATTATTGATTCCATATCCCGTGAAGGGGTAAATATGGAGGTTTTTCTCGCGCAAACGAATAGCACAGCCAAGGAAATCTTGGATTCTATTGGTCATGCTGTCCGTAAAGACCGGGAAAATGTTGTGGAAGAGGTTGCCATTAACGAAGAAGAAATTCCTGTTCCGGTCATTGACCTTGAAGCAAAAGCAGAACCAACTGCCGAATTTATCCTCGAAGATGACCTTGAACCTAGTCAGGCAGAAGTGCTTGTGCGTGAACGTTTACGCGAACTTTCCGAAGATGAAGCAATTTCTGCTGATGATAAACGGAATGGCTTTTATGCCCTTATAGATTCTGTTCAATATTATGGCAAGTTTACTAAAGAAACAGCAGATGCGTTCACTCATGAAGCGTATCTTGGGATTGCCAATACGTTTAGTCCTGTTGTTGATGCCGAACCGCCTGTTCGTGCAGAACTACCGGAGGAAGCAAATGAAGTTGAAAATAGTTTTAATATGGAATCTTCTCTTTCCGATTGGTTTGCGGCAAACTATCCGGATTTTGAAAATCCAGTCGAAGAAGGAGTTACCTTCCAAGAAGTCCTGACAGGGCTTCAGGATGGTTCGCTTGATGTTAATACCATCGGTCTTGACAATGAAATGGTTCGTAATGCGTTTTTTGATGAACTATCGGAGCTTTCCGGTACTTCGCGTGATGAATTATTCGCATCTTATATGGGAACTTCCCTTGTACAGACCTTAGAGGAAGACCACGCTATTGAAGAAGAACTCGGTAGTCCTTCCGTTGAGGTTGCTCCCCCTTCGGAGCTTGCTTCGCTTTGGATGGAGCGTTTCCGGACTAAAAATATTTCC
>AUXO013213672.1_pt1 | contig 11023 bp, 7 predicted proteins | sample 768731 | NCBI WGS metagenome assembly AUXO01 (sample SAMN02715735, study PRJNA202380) | gut metagenome | biome: sheep rumen | host: Ovis aries | place: New Zealand: Palmerston North
CCATATTTTAAGGAAAAACTTGCAAATGGTAGTTCATTAGACGATATTTTACCAGAAGCATTTGCAGTATGCCGCGAAGCTTCAAGAAGAGTTTTAGGAATGCGTCCATATGATGTTCAATTAATGGGTGGTATTATCTTGCATCAAGGTAGAATCGCTGAAATGAAAACTGGTGAAGGTAAAACTTTAGTTGCTACATTACCAGTATATCTAAATGCTCTTGAAGGCAAAGGGGTTCATGTTGTTACAGTAAACGAATACCTAGCTAGAAGAGATAGTGAATGGATGGGTAAAGTATATAAATTCTTAGGATTAAAGGTTGGTTTAATACTTGCTCAAATGAATCCAGCTGATAAAAAGGTTGCATATGCTGCTGATGTAACATATGGAACAAACTCTGAATTTGGTTTTGACTATCTAAGAGATAACATGGTTATAAGAAAAGAAGATTTAGTTCAAAGAGAATTAAACTATGCAATTGTCGACGAGATTGACTCTATCTTAATTGATGAAGCTAGAACACCACTTATTATTTCTGGTAGATCAAATAAATCAAATGATTTATATAAAAAAGCTGATTCTTTCGTTAGAACATTAAAAGCCAAAACCATTGTTGAAGAAGATGTAAAAAATGTAGATCAAGCAGAAGATAATGAGAACTATGATTATATTGTAGACTTAAAAGCAAAATCTGCTACATTAACATTAAAAGGTACACAAAAAGCAGAAGCATATTTTAAATTAGAAAACTACAATGATATCGAAAACTCAGATTTAGTACATGCAGTTAATCAAGCATTACATGCACATGGTGTTAAAAAATTAGATGTTGACTATATCGTAAAAGATGGTCAAGTTTTAATTGTAGATGAATTTACTGGACGTGTAATGCATGGAAGAAGATATTCAGATGGATTACATCAAGCTATTGAAGCAAAAGAGCATGTTAAAATTGCTGATGAATCAAAAACACTTGCAACAATAACATATCAAAATTTCTTTAGAATGTATAACAAGTTATCAGGAATGACTGGTACTGCTATGACAGAAGATGCAGAATTTAAAGAAATCTACAATCTAGAAGTTGTTGAAGTACCAACCAATAGACCAATGATTCGTATAGATCATCCAGATATTATTTATAAAAACGAGGATGCAAAATTCAGAGCAATAGTTGAAGATATCAAAAGATCTCATGAAAAAGGTCAACCAGTTCTAGTTGGTACAGTTTCTATTGATAAATCTGAAAAATTAAGTAATCTATTAAAGAAAACAGGATTAAAACACGAAGTATTAAATGCTAAGAACAATGAAAGAGAAGCCGAAATTGTTGCTCAAGCTGGTAAATATGGTGCTATCACAATTTCTACTAACATGGCAGGTCGTGGTACCGATATCATGCTTGGTGGTAATAGTGAATATTTAGCAAAGCAAGCAATGCGTAAAGAAAAATTTTCAGATGAATTAATAGAACAAGCGGATGCTTTCAACGAAACAGATGATGAAGAAATATTAAATGCTAGAAAACGTTTTAAAGAATTGCGCGATGAATTCGAAAAAGATATCAAAAATGAGAAAAAGAATGTTGTAGCTGCAGGTGGTTTAAAGATTATTGGTACTGAGAGACATGAATCAAGACGTATTGATAATCAGTTGCGTGGTCGTTCTGGACGTCAAGGAGACCCAGGTGAGTCAGTATTTTATCTTGGATTAGACGATAGTTTATTAAAAATATTTGGTGGAGATTTTATTACAAAGTTATTTGATAAAGGAAATATTCCAGAAGATATGCCAATCCAAGTTAAGATATTGTCTAAAACAATTGAAAGTGCACAAAGCAAAGTAGAGGGCAGAAACTTCTCAATTCGTAAAAATATATTAAGCTATGATGATGTTATGAACGTTCAAAGAAATGAGATTTATTCTGAAAGAAGAAGCGTATTAGATGGATTAGACTTACGTGAGAATATAATAGATATGATTATGAATTCTGCAGAAATGGTTGTAGATACATATGCAGAAGAGATTCAAAATCATGATATTGGTTCATTAATAAATGAAATTAAGACAGACTTTAATATAGATTATCTAGAAGCATATGATGACGATAAATTGAGTTCTAAGGCAATATTAGATGAGCTTAAAGAAAGATTAACAGATGCGTATGAAGAAAAAGAAGCAGAACTAGGAGAGCCAATTAGAGAACTTGAAAGAGTTGTTTTATTAAAAGTAGTTGATAATAAATGGATGGATCATATAGACAACATGGATAGATTAAAAGATGGTATTGGTTTAAGAGCATATGGTCAAAAAGATCCAGTTGTTCAATATAGAATGGAAGGTGGTCAAATGTTTGACGAGATGGTTGCTTCTATTCAATTGGATGTTGCTAAAATTATGCTACATATTTCAAAAATGCAAAAAACAGCTCAAAGAGAAAATAGTGTAAATATTGTTTCAACAGGATTTGATGACTCAGCAATTAAAGAAATTAACAATGGAACAAATGTTAATGCTGTAAAGAATGCATCTGAATCAAAGCCAGAACCAATTAGAAATTCTTCTCCTAAAGTGGGAAGAAATGATCCTTGTCCATGTGGAAGTGGTAAAAAATACAAAAACTGCTGTGGTAGAAACGCTTAAAATAAAGGAAAAACGAGAATTTAGCTATTAGGAAAAAATCGTAAAAATAGCAAAATGTTTGCAAATTGTTTGCAAAAGAAAATAAATGCAAACAAAACATAATAAAAAATCCTTATGAAAGCTAAGAAAATAGACTATAAACCATTGTAAACAAATAAAGATAAATGTTAGCATTCATTCGCTAGCATTTATTTTTTGCTTACTTATAAGGTAAGGAGGAATTTATAATGGCTAAAGTCAGCATTCAAAAAAGGGGAAAGGTTTATCAGTATAAATTTGAGATATCATCAATAGATGGTAAAAGAAAATTTATAAATAAATCTGGATTTAAAACAAAAGCAGAGGCAGAGAAGGAAGGAATAATTGCTTATAATGAGTATATGAATACAGGACATAAATTTGTTCCTAATAATATGTCTTATAGTGATTATTTAGATTACTGGATAAAAGAATATTGTGAAATAAATTTACAATATAATACAATTCAAGCATACAAAAATATTATTAAAAATCATGTTAAACCAAAGCTTGGATTTTATCAATTATCTCAATTAACTACATCATCTCTTCAAGAATTTATAAACAGGTTATATGTTGAAAAAGGTTTCTCAAAAAATTTCATGAAGAATATTTTAAAAGTTTTAAAAGGTTCTTTAGGATATGCAACAGATGTTGTTGGATTTATTAAAGAAAATCCTGCAAGAAAAGTTCTGTTACCTAAATATGAAATAAATGAAAAAGACCCTGCACATATATTCTCAAAAGATGAAATAAATATCATCTTAGATAGATTTAGTAATAATCATTGTATGTATTATGCATTTTTAACTGCATATTATACAGGATTAAGAGTATCAGAAGTTTTTGGATTAACTTGGGATGATATAGATTTTGAAAATAAAACAATAACTATTAATAAAAATATAGTAAAAAAGAATCAAAATGGTGGAACAAAGAAAAGACATATTAGTGGCAATTCATTAACAGTCTGGTATTTTGGTCCTTGTAAAACAGAATGCAGTTATAGAACCATAGATATAGGAGATACATTATTAAGTGCATTAAAGGATTACAAAGAAGAACAAATCCAAAATGAAAAAGACTATGGAGATTCTTATATGAAACATTATTTAAAAAAAGTAGTAAATCCATATAATAATAAAGAAGAAACAAAAATTATAAATGCATATGCAGAAATAGATGTTGCATTACCAAAAGTTGATTTAGTATTTTTAAAGAAGAATGGTGTATTTGAAGGAACAGATACTTGTAAATATCCATTTAAAGTTATTCATTATGAGTTAGGAATTAATTGTAGATTTCATGATTTTAGAGATACTCATGCAACAAGATTAATTGAATCAGGTGCTGATATTAAAGCAGTATCTAAAAGATTAGGACACAGAAACATTAATATTACTTATGACATTTATGTTAGAGTAACATCTAAAATGAAAAGTGATGTTGTTGATAGATTTGAAGAATTTGCTAGGCTATAAAAAATAGTTAGCTACCTTACTAATTTTATGATTTTATGATATAATTATATTGCTTATAGTGAGGTGCTAAGATGGATGAATGTTTAAGAGGATATTGTAAATTTGTAGAGAAGATTGAAAAAGAAAGAAATGAAATAAGAACTAAATATTATAGTAAAAATATTTTTCAAATGTTGTTTAGAAAAAGTTATAAGAAAATGTTAGACAATTATGATGATTTATTAATTCATTGTTATGAATTTATTGGTAAACAAATTGAAGAAGATTAATTCTTCTTTTTTTGTGTGATTCAAAGACTAAATGGCATTTTTATGGTAAAATATTATATGTAAGTAGTGGGAGGTAATATAATGGAAAATGTTGCAAAAACAAAAAGAACAAGAATGATATCATTTATAGACAAAATAAAACAAGAACATTCTGATGATGAATCAATAATTGCTCTTAATGAAATAGAAAATTATATCAATGAGAAAAAATTCGGATTGGTATTTGAAGAGCATAATGAATATGTCGATGAAATGTTAGAAGAAAATATTCCTATATTTTGTGAAGATGATTCTAAAAAAATATGTATGGATGAGAAGTTACCATATAACTTTTTAATTAATGGGGATAATCTTCAAGCTTTATATTTATTAGAAAAAACTCATAAAGGAAAAATAGATTGTATATATATAGACCCTCCATATAATACTGGTGCTACTAATTGGAAATACAATAATGATTATGTTGATTCTCATGATGTGTATAGACATAGTAAATGGTTATCAATGATGAGTAAGAGATTAAAAATTGCAAAGAGATTACTAAAAGATGATGGAGTTTTAATATGTGCAATTGATGAAAATGAATTAGCTACATTAAAGTTATTGATTGAAGATGAAACTGTATTTGGTGTAGCTTATCAGGTTGATGTTATTTCTATTATTCAAAATCCACGAGGAATACAAGGAGATAACTTTTCTTATACTAATGAATATGCTTTATTTGTTTATAAAAAGCATTATAAAGTAATTTGCGATAAAGAAGTGGAAGAAACTGATGTTGATTGGAGTCCATTAAGAAATTGGGGAAGTGAATCTTTAAGGTCTGATGCCAAAAACTGTTTTTATGGAATAAGAGTAAAGAATAATCAGATCGTTGGTTTTGATGATGTTTTGGATGATAACATTCATCCTAAAAAGAATGAAATTAACTCTGATGGAGAAATTGTTATATATCCAATTGATAAAAATGGTGTTGAAAGAAAATGGAGATATGCAAGACAATCTGTTGAATCTATCTTAGATATGTTAAGAGCCGAAGAAAAAGGAGACTCATGGGATATTTTTCTAGGGAAACCTTATGCACCTTATAAAACAGTTTGGACAGATAAAAAATATGATGCAAATGAATATGGTACACAATTAATTAATAGTATGGTTCCAAATAATGATTTTGATTTTCCTAAATCTATTTGGAATGTATATGAATGTTTATATGCAACAACAAAAAACAAACCTAATGCTGTAATTCTAGATTTTTTTGCAGGTTCAGGAACAACTGGTCATGCAGTAGAAATGTTAAATAAAATTTGTGGTGGAAATAGAAAATATATTTTAGCAACAAATAATGTTATTGGAGACAAAAGAGAAAAAGAATTTAAAAGAGAAATTGGTAAACCAGAAGAACATCCAGATGAATATAAAGAATACGAAGAAAAATATGGTATATGTACTTCTATAACTTATCCTAGATTAGTTGCTGTTGCTAAAGGATATAGTCATTCAAAAGACTTTAAAGAAGTATTGTATGAAAAGAAGTTTAATAATCAATTCTTAAATAAAATAGAAGACGAAAAACAAACAATGGAACAAATTATTAATGATAATTCTTCTAAATATGATGAAATTAAAAAAGTTTTTGAAGATGATTCTATAAAAATATTAGGTTTAAGTAAAAAGAATGAAAAAGTTGAAGGAATACCTCATAATCTAAAGTATTTCAAATGCGATTGGACTGCTAGAAAGCCTGAAGATTATTTACTAAGTAATGCTTTATTATTACATATAAAAGAAATGATTGAATTAGAAAATGGTATTCAATTAGATGAAAAGAAAAATGTTGCAATATTTAATAAGGATGATTTTAACAAATATATATTAAATGATAATAATTACAATGAAATAGAAAATCTATGGGTTAATCAAAATATTATATTTGATACTAAAGAATTATCTAAATTAAAAGCTAAAAACTTTAAATATATTCCAAGAGAATATTTTGGACAAGAATTAAAGGAGGTAGCTGAATAATGTTTAAAAAAGACTTATATAAATTTCAAGATAATCATGAGAAAAATTTATTAAATAAATGTGCAGATTATAATGAAATAATCTTGGATGCTCCAACGGGTTCTGGAAAAACTGTGCTTTGTTGTAAATTCATAGATGATTATTTAGATGAAAATCCTAATACAGTATTTTTATGGTTATGTCCAGGTGCTGGAGGTCTTCAAAGTCAATCACAAGATGTTTTTGATAACAGTATTGAAGGAATTGATTCAGGAGATGTTTACGAATTTGTTGCAGAAAGTAATCCTGCTGGAAAAGTGTATTTTATAAATTGGGATAAAATAAATAGAAATTCAAATACTGTTTTACAAGAAGGCGAGCACAATGATTTAATGGCAAAAATATTATTTTGTCATAAAAATAACATTGATATATTTATGATTATTGATGAGGAACATAAATATAGAGATACAGCAAATGAATATATTGGAAAGATTCAACCTATTCATGTATTAAGAGTATCAGCAACGCCAATCACGGGTGGAGGAAATGAAATTGAAAAAATTCCTGATGAAGAGGTAATTCCAACTGGTTTAATTTCCAAAGGAATATCAATTAATGATGGTGTTTCAAAAGCATTAGAAGATAATAATGAGGCTGATAGTGATTTATTATTGTTACATTTAGCTGATGAAAAGAGAAAAGAAATTCAAGCTGAATATGATAAACTAGGCTTGAAAATTAGACCATTAGTTTTAATACAATTTCCAAATGGTTTAGATGAATGGATAACTAGAATAAAACAAGAATTAACCAATATGGGATATGGAGAAAACTCTGGATTAGTGACATCTTGGTTTAGTGGAGACCATCCAGATGATGTTGATGGAATAAAAAAACTTGATGGTAATTATTCATTCTTATTATTTAAGCAAGCAATTGCAACTGGATGGGATTGCCCTAGAGTTAAAATTTTAGTTAAACTTCGTGAAGGTGGAACAGAAAGATTTAATGTTCAAACTGTTGGTAGAATTAGAAGAATGCCTCAAGGAAGGCATTATGATAATAATATCTTAGACCATTGTTATGTTTATACATTTGATAAAGAATATAAAGAAGGATTAACTAATAGTATGGCTGATAGTTTTTATATTTATCAGTATAAAAGAAAATTAGATGCTCCAAATATTCAATTAGAAAAAATATGTTTAAATGGTAGTGATAGATTTGCAGTAAATCCTAAATCTGTTGTATTAGCTATAAAAAAAGCTATGTTAAAAGAATGTGATTTAGATGATAATGGCGTATTAGATAAAAATGAATTAGAATTATCAAAAGGATATATATTTAGTACAAAATTAAAAAATGAATCATTTGAAGGAATTGCACGAACAACACATGATATGTTGTCTTTAAACAAAATTTTTGGTGGAGAACATGAAATTAATAACCATGATGATGGCTTTATTATACGAGATGCAAGAAGAAAAATTGCTAGTGCAATAGGAATTGATGAAAATATTTCCAACAATGCACTAAAAATTCTATTTGGACCAGAAGATAAACAAATGTCTTTCCTATCTCAAGAAGAAAAGGATTTTGAACATGAAAATAAATTATTACATGATATGTCATTAAGAGAATATAATGCATTTTTAGTTAATAATAGAGATAGGTTAGTTGAAATTTTTAGCAAAGTAAATCAAGAAGAGATAGCAGATATTGAAGAGACCGAGTTATTAAAAGAAAATTGGTGTATTCCTAAAACCCAATATTATAAAGAACATAAAAGAATAGATTCAACTCAAATATTACAAAAAAATGTATTTGTTGACTATGGAAATAATATTTTGATTCAGCCTAATAGAACATTTACTGAAATTGCCTTTGAAGAATGGTGTGAAAATTATGAATCAGTTAAATGGATTTATAAAAATGGAGATAAAGGTGATGATTATTTCAGTATAGTATATAGAAGAGCATTTAGAAGAAATAATTTTTATCCAGATTATATAATTCAATTAAATAATGGAGAAGTATGGATTATAGAGGCCAAAGGTGGTTTAACTGCTGATGGAGATTCAAATAATATTGATAATTATGCTAAAAATAAATTTGAAGCATTAAAGGAATATGCATCAAGTCATTCAAATATTAAATGGGGATTTGTAAGAGCAGTTGGTTCACAAATCTATATTTCAAATACTGAATGGGATGAAGATGTTACTAATAGTAATGTATGGAAACCAATTGAAGAAATAATTAAATAGTAAAACAAAAGAACTAGATCATTTAAAAGTATTCTAGTTCTTTTTTTGTGTAATAAATTTATTCGTTATCAATTTTAGTACAATTATATCTTATTTTTGATGATTCATCAGAAGATATAATTTTATCATATTTATTTTTTAATTTGTCTAATTCTAAATTGTACTCATCTTCATTAATTTTTTTCTTATCTAATTCATCTTTTAATAATTGTTTTTGATAATAAAATTCTAATATATATTTATTAGTTGAGAAGTTTAATATTAATAATGGGTCATCAGTATCATTAAAAGGAAACTCAATATTAAATATGTGTTCATATGCTAATTCTGATGTTATTTCATCTTCATTTATATAATCACTTATTCCAAATAAATAATCTAAACTTACATTGAATTTTTTAGCTATTTTTAATGCTTTATCTAAAGTTAAACCACTATTGCCTTTTTCAATAGATAATAATGTTTCTTCGCTAAAACCATCAATTCCATCTGTAAATTCTTTTGCATTTATATTTAGTTTTTTTCTTAATTCTCTTACTCTATTACGAGATATCTCTTTAACTTCTAAATGTGTGCTATAAGAAAGCTCTTTTTTTTCAGCATCATCATCAAATATTTTTTGGATATTATTATCTCTATTTATTTTCATAAATCCTCCTATTCAGATATACCATAAATATAATTAGATATACCATTTTTCAATATTTATTTACCATTTTAACCTATTTTATAATGATTGTGTCAGGCGGAGATATAGGCCTATAGCAAGCTTGATTTCAAGAGACATTATATCATATTTATAAGTACTTAACAAATCTCTTGAGAAAATTTAATGAAAGGAGAAACTTGAGTTATGGAATTACAATCTAGATTAGAGCAAAGAGTTAGTAAAGATGGAAAACCATACTTCTGTATAGTTATCAAATTAACTGATGAGCTAGACAAAATAGTTTTCCTAGAGCCTGCTGAACTACAATGTGTTAAATTAACATATGCAAAAAGCAAAAACATTAAGTTAGCAGAAAAAGAAGACTAATTCTTAGCTGAGGGCTTGCGGGCGAGTGGCGAAAGCCACTAAGCCCATGCAAGACCACCAATAAAAGGATAGTATTACCCTTTTATGGTAGCATGTAGCATATAGCATGTATTGTTCTTTGAAAATTTAATAATTTAATAATTAATGGAGGATATTATGGCAGAAAATAGTCAAAGCCGTAAATGGCAACTCACAATTAATAATCCTAAGGAACATAATATAACCTATGAACTTCTGAAAGAGCAATTGGAGAAGTTTGCACTTGATTATTATTGTATGTGTACTGAGATTGGGAATGAATCTCATACAGAACATATTCATATATTCATGTATTCTAACTCTCCGATAAGATTTTCTACTATAAAATCTAGAATACCTACAAGTCATATAGAAAAAGCTTATGGTAGTATCCAAGATAACATTGATTATATTAAGAAGGAAGGAAGATGGACAGATACTGAGAAAAAAGAAACATCTGTTGAAGGAAGTTTCTTTCAAAAAGGAGAAGTCCCTTCTGAATTAATAGAAAAAGATGCAAAAATGGGAAAATTATTAGAAGAAATTAAAGATGGTAAAACAACTATTGAAATTATTGAAGATAATCCTGAATTTGCATTTAAAATCAAGGATATTGATACTATAAGACAAACATATTTAAATGAAAAATATTCTAGAGAAAATAGAGATATTATTTGCACATACATTTATGGAAAAACAGGTGTAGGAAAAACAAGAAGTATATTTAAAAAATTTGGTGCTGAAAACATTTGTAGAATTACTAGCTATAAATCTAGCCAAGGTGGAATTATTTTTGATAACTATGATAAATCTCAAGAGGTACTTGTATTTGAAGAATTTAATGCGATGAAAATACCCGTTGAAGATATGCTAAATTATTTAGATATATATCCAATAACATTACCAGCAAGATACAACAATAAAGTTGCATGTTATACTCATGTTTTTATTACATCTAATATTCCATTTGATTCTCAATATTCAGAATTAAAATTAGACCTTAATAGAATTGCAGTATATTATGCTTGGCAAAGAAGAATTCATAATGTTTATGAAATGAAACAGAACATTAATGGAGAAACAGAAATAATTGTTCATAAAGAAACTAAAAAGGAGGATGATTTATTTGAATCAGGAATTATTAAAAAAGAAGAAAGTAAACAAGAAGACATTATTTAGAAGATTTGAAAGTTTAATGCTTAGGATTAGATACAATTGGAAAACATATATTATAAGGATCATAATTGGCTTATTGCCAGTTATTCCTTTAATTATGTTTGC
>AUXO014634607.1_pt1 | contig 11023 bp, 8 predicted proteins | sample 768731 | NCBI WGS metagenome assembly AUXO01 (sample SAMN02715735, study PRJNA202380) | gut metagenome | biome: sheep rumen | host: Ovis aries | place: New Zealand: Palmerston North
TTCTTTAGCTTAATGAGTAATACATGTGGGGGATACATGTTCTATAGGGATGCTAAGCTAAGAAGAATCACTCGTTTCAGATACAATAATGTGCCTAGGGACTATGGAGGACGTTATTATTATATTAATGATGGTGGTACCATCTGGAATCCAGGATTCCTTCCACTTAAGACAAAACTAGATAGCTATAAGTGTAGACATGGACTTGGTTATTCCATCTTTGAAAGTGAAAAGAACAATTTAAAGTGCGAGCTATTATGCTTCGTCCCACTGAATGATTTATGTGAAATCAATCAAATCACTCTAACAAACACTTCTAATGAGGTTAAAAGGGTTACACTTCATGGCGTAGTTGAGTGGTGCTTGTGGAATGCTGTAGATGATTCAACTAATTTCCAGAGAAACTGGAATATTGGTGAAGTAGAAATTGATGATAAGACAATTTATCATAAAACTGAATATAGAGAAAGAAGAAATCACTACTCCTTCTATCATACGAATATCAAGCATGATGGATTCGATTCTGATTTAGATACATTTATTGGATTATATAATTCTTGGTGTGATCCAAATGCTGTATTAGAGGGTAAATCCTATAATACTATCGCATCTGGCTGGTCACCAATTGCATCTCACATGTTTAATCTAGAAATTAAACCAGGTGAGTCTAAAACAATCATTTTCCAAACAGGATATGTTGAAAATGATGAGGATAAGAAATGGGAAGCTCCTGGTATTATTAATAAAGAAAAGGCATATCTTCTACAAGAGAAATATGCTACTAAGGAGCAGGTTTTAAAAGCATTTAACGAGTTAAAGGAAAAGTGGGTTAACCTACTATCTACATTACATGTAGAATCCGATAACCATAAGTTTGACCGCATGGTTAATATTTGGAACCAATACCAGTGTATGGTAACCTTCAATATGTCTAGAAGTGCCTCCTACTACGAAAGTGGTACTGGTAGAGGTATGGGATTTAGAGATTCCTGTCAGGATTTACTTGGATTCCTACATTTAATCCCAGAAAAGACTAAGGAGCGTATTATTGATATTGCTTCTATTCAGTTTAAGGATGGTTCAACATACCATCAGTATCAGCCACTAACTAAGCGTGGTAATGCGGATATTGGTGGTGGCTTCAACGACGATCCACTTTGGTTGATTGCTGCAGTAAGCCAATACCTAAAGGAAACTGGAGATTACACTATCTTAGACACTCCTACTCCATTTAATAATGAGGCAGGATCTGAAGTTCCACTTCTAGATCACCTAAGAGCTTCATTTAATTACATTAAAACACACAAGGGTCCTCACGGACTTCCACTAATCGGTAGAGCCGATTGGAATGACTGTTTAAATCTAAACTGCTTCTCCAAGACACCTGGAGAATCCTTCCAAACTGCATCAAACTTCGAATCCGGTAAGGCTGAGAGTGTATTTATTGCAGGTATGTATGTATTATATGGAAAGGAATTTGCAGAAATTCTAAAAAGAATCAATAAGTCTGATGAAGCAAATAGTGTACTTGCTGATGTTAAGACTGTTGAGGAAGCAACCATTAAATATGGTTGGGATGGCGAATGGTTTGTTAGAGCCTATGACGCATTCAGTAATAAGGTTGGTAGTAAGGAATGCGAGGATGGTCAAATCTTCGTTGAACCACAGGGCTTCTGTACAATGGCAAGAATCGGTGAAGATTTAGGCTTTGGTAAGAAGGCATTAGATTCTGTTGAAAAGTTACTTACTAATGATTATGGTGTAGAAATTCTACATCCATGCTACAAGGAATATCACATTGAGCTTGGTGAAGTATCAAGCTACCCAATGGGATATAAGGAAAATGGTTCTGTCTTCTGCCACAACAATCCTTGGATTGTTATTGCAAATACAGTAATCGGTGACAATGAAAGAGCATTTGATATTTATAAGAGAAACTGCCCTGCTTATTTAGAGGACGTTTCTGAGATTCATAAAACTGAGCCATATTGCTATAGCCAAACTATTGCAGGTAGAGATGCAAAGAATTATGGTGAGGCAAAGAATAGCTGGTTAACAGGTACTGCTTCTTGGACAATGTTTGCTGCAAGCCAAGCAATCCTAGGTATTAAACCAGACTATGATGGTTTAATGATAGATCCACATCTTCCAAAGGAAATCAAGCATGCCGAGGTAAGACGTGTATTTAGAGGAGTCACTTATAATATTACAATCAATAATACAGGCAAAGGCAAGTATTCAATGGTTGTAAATGGAGCACCTGTTGAAGGAAAAGTAATTCCTTTCAACGAAAAAGATACTCAGTTTATTGTTGTTATTGACTTATAATTTTTTCATATCTTTCTGCTGAATTCTCTCTCTCATACTTTAAAAGCAGAAGGTCTCTCCTTGTTTTTGTTTTAAGTGAATAACAATGATGAAAAGAAAAAACGCTAAGTTCCTTTTGATTCTTAGCGTTTTTTTGCATTTACTTATTCTCTTTTTTTCTTTGGTAATACTTATCGATCTTCTTCTTTACATCTTCTGGAATCTTCTTCTCGATTGGGAATTCATAAGCATTTCCCCATCTTTCAATTACCTTAACAATAAAGTCCATAGTTCTTAAGAAATTAGGCTCAGATAATCTTTCAATTACATCATCATGAGAATGGATGGTAGCTCCATTTGGACCAGATAATCTTGCAAAAGATATTGCAGGAATTCCACTATCGGCAAATGGTGTAGAATCAGAAGAATATACATCTTGATATACATGCAAAGAAAATCCTTCTTCTTTATACATAAACTTTAGATAATTAACTATATCATTATCTCCTGTAACACAAGCAATATCTCTACCAATTGTTGCAGCAACCATATCGATATTAATATTTAATCGAACATTGTTTTTAACCTCTTCTTCATGAACCTTAACATAATTCTTTGAGCCTAATAAACCCATTTCTTCAGCGCCACACCAAATGAATCTTAAGGTTCTTTTTGGCTTATTTCTCATGAAATAATCATACATATGTAATAAAGAGATTACACCAGTACCATTGTCATATGCACCCTTAGAAAAGCTTACAGAATCATAATGTGCAGTAATTGTAATAATTTCATCCTTACATTCAGTACCTTCAATGGTTGAAACAACATTTTGTGTTTTAATTTTATCATCTACACCATCTAAAATGATGGTTGCTTCCTTTGGAGAAGCCTCTAACATCCTTTCTGCATCCTTAGCACGAATCATTACTGTTGGTATCATACCTAAGGTATAATCTAATTCTCTATTTAAATAAGGATCTAAATCTACATCACTATTCTTCTTATATACACTACCAGTAATTAAAATAAAGCCTAAAGCTCCATCCTTTACTGCCTTTTCGTATAAATCATGAGGAACTCTTTTAGTTGCAGATAGAATAATCTTATTCTTAAGGCTTCTAAGCCCAATGGATTCTAGCTGCTCTGCATAATAGAATTCTCCACTAACCCCCTCTTTTGGTGTTACTCCACTATAACCAGCACCAGCACATTCGATTTCCTTGCCATCAACAATAAGCTTAGCAAGATTAATCGTTGAGTGGTCCACCATGAATTCCTCGAATTCTGCTGCACCACCAAGCCTTGCAACCTCAGCCTTAATTTCCTCTGCAGCCTTTAAATCATTTTCAGATCCTGCAGTTCTAACGTAATAGATTTTCTTTAAAAAGTTAAACGCATGATATTTCATATGAATCCTCCCGAACTATACATAAATTATACAATAATATATACATAAAAATAAGGGGGAATTTTCCCCCTTACCTTTGGTTAGGTTATTATAAACGCTTTGGCTCTGTACCAGTAAGTATAATATTTAAATCCTTATCAATAATTAATGCTTGATTAAGGTCAAGATTAACCTTAACAGAGTCTCTTACATGATAGCCCTTGTCCTTAACATAGAACATTGTATTATTATACTTAACATAAGCGTATTTATCATTACCATAATCCTTAACATCTAATACTTCAGCTACAAAAGTATTTTCACCTTCATTATTTGTATTGAAGATTACCTGTAAATTTGTCTTTAATAGCTTCTTTCCCTTTGTATTGAATAATGTTTGAGCAATATCAAATGGAACATCAAATGTCATAGTATCATTTCTAAATACAAGCTTTTCCTTAGTAACTAATTCAGCTGTACAATCTAAGCTTGTAACAAGGTTAATACGAGGAATCTCGTAATCCTTACCAGTAAGCTTCATTTCTGCTAAATTTATATCATATGTAACCTTGCCCTTAAGCTCTACATCTAGAGGAGTCTTTAGGAATACTGTATCCTTTCCACTCTTAATCCAATATAGATTCTCTTGGTCAACAACTTCCTTCTTAGTAATTGTACCCTCAAAAGGTCCATTTAGGTGAACTGCGCTTGTAAGTACATTAACAGCTACCTTACCCTCATGAGACTGATTGATGATTGCTGGTGGTAATAATACCGCAGAATCAAAGATGGTTAATACACCATTAGAAATAGTTCCATCATTAGAGAACTTTTCAGGAATACGCTGAATAACTGCCTCTTCTGTATCAATATCAAATAGTTGAATACGTGTTAAGTCAAATGCTACCTTAACAATATCTCCAACCTTAACATCGAAGTTAGATAACATCTTAATTCTAACCTCAGTTAATGAATCCATACCATCTTCATTTTCCATATCTAAGTTTGCATAAACGATAGTTTCAGAACCAAGTGCCTCTACGACTGAAACTCTAGCGTCTAATACACTAACCTCATTTGGATTCATAGATTCATTATATAAATGAATGTTTTCAGGACGAATACCAACACAAACCATCTTGCCTGGTACAATTACACGGTCCTTAATCTTTGGTAAGAAATCCTTTAATAGCTTAATCTTACCAAAGCTCATCTTTAAATATACCTGATCCTCTACAACCTCGTAAGCTGCGTTATAGAAATTCATTTGTGGGGTACCAATGAATCCAGCAACGAACTTGTTTGCAGGGTAATTATAAATGTTCTTAGGAGTATCGATTTGCTGTACAAATCCATCCTTCATTACAACAATTCTTGTACCCATGGTCATAGCTTCAACCTGGTCATGAGTAACGTAAATAAATGTAGTCTGTAATCTTTGATGAAGCTTTGTAATCTCACTTCTCATGGAACCACGAAGCTTAGCATCAAGGTTAGATAATGGCTCATCTAGTAAGAACACCTTTGGATGTCTTACGATTGCTCTACCTAAAGCAACTCTCTGACGCTGACCACCAGATAAAGCCTTAGGCTTTCTATCTAAGTATTCTACAATATTTAAGCTTACAGCTGCTTCCTGAACTCTATCATCAATTTCCTGTGCAGTAAGCTTTCTAATTTCTACTTTAGGCTCTCCATTCTCATCTAATACAACATTATGCTCTTCATCATAAACTAAGCATGGAACCTTATTAATTCTTAAGCTATATGCAATGTTATCATACACAGTCATGTGTGGGTATAACGCATAACTCTGGAATACCATCGCAATATCTCTGTCCTTTGGTGCATATTTATTAACTACTCTATCACCAATCAATAATTCACCTGCAGTGATTTCCTCTAATCCTGCAATCATTCTAAGCGTAGTTGATTTTCCACATCCAGAAGGGCCTACGAATACAATGAATTCTTTGTCGTTGATATCCATTGTGAAATCATTAACTGCCTTAAATCCATTATCATAAACCTTATAGATGTGCTTCAAACTCAAACTTGCCATTATTAATCCTCCAAGTTAAAATTTGCCTCTATCGTCCATATTTTACCACGCTTTTTTTCCAATGTAAACGATTTACTTAAACGTTTTAGATTTTTTTACGAAATTTTTTTAATTTGTATACAAATACAACTTTTTTGTAACGCTTTATAATCGTGTTATTGCATTTTTAGCCAAAAGTAAAAGGAGTTTGTTAGACTCCTTCTTTCGAAACTTCAATCTCCTTCTCGTTATAATATAATAAGAAACTACCAATAATATCTAAACAGAACATTGCCATAAAAATGAATCCACAAATAATATATCCGTTGATTTTTAACTTCTTGTCCATTAATCCTCTAATTGTATAAGCATAGGATGAAAGACTTGTTCCTAGCATATAAATATATGTTACTGCACATAAGATAAATATAATAAGAGGTCCTGCCAACATTAGGAATGGATTTAATGTGGCTGCTACTAACATAAATCCAAAGAAGAAATTGATAACATACCATGGGATTAAGGCTAATTTAATAATAACTGTCGTCTTATATGGGCTATTTATTCTCTTGAATAATCCTATAAGTGCAAATATTAAATTTAATGCTCCTAATGGGAAGACAATTACTAAATTACCAATTAATGAGGTTAGAATCAAGCTCCAAATTACACCACCAAATCGATCAATATCGATATAGAATAGTGCAATCATTACCGTAAGAGGTAATTGTACTAAGTACATAAGTACTGTTTGAACTATTAATAATACTTTACTTCTATTCATAACTATAATCTCCGTTTCCTATGCTATTATATCACAAGAGAAAAAAAGGTAAAGAAAAAGCTATCATCTGATAGCTATCTTCTCATTATCTTACCAATTGTCATAAATAATATTAAAACAATTAAATTAACAATTACAATTGTACTTCCAATAGGTAGATCAATATATAAATTAATAATTAAACCAGTTAAGAAGCATACTATAGATATAACTACACTTGCTATAGTTACACTTCTATAGGTTTTAAATATACCTCTTGCAGAAATTGTTGGGAAAATGATTAATGAAGAGATTAATAATGCTCCCATTAATCTCATACCAACTACAACAGTTAATGAGCATAATACTGCGATTGTAATAGGGTATATTTCATTTTTAATTCTTTGCTTTAAATATGAGCCATTCTCTTTAGCATTAGTTGATTTAAAGAAAACCTCATCAAAGGTTACTGCAAATATCTTATTATAAAGTAAGACAAATGCTCCAATAACTAAAACACTTAATGCAACACTTAAGATAAGCTCTGATGTTGTAATACCATAAATAGAACCATATAGGTATCCTTCGATATCCTTATTTGTTCCTACTGCGTGAGTAACTGCATAACCAATGGCAAGGCTTGAGGTGGCAATAATTGCGATTGCGGCATCCCCGTGAATCTTGCTTCTTTCGGTTAGCTTCAAAATGAATATAGAAGAAATAATTACAATTGGAATTGCGAAGGCGAGTGGGGCAAAATTTAGTGCACTAGCGATTGCGGCAGCTCCAAATCCAACGTGAGACAATCCATCTCCAATCATCGAATTCTTCTTTAATACCATAGATACACCAAGTAATGCTGCACAAATAGATATTGCACCACCAACCACTAAAGCCTTAATAACAAAATCATACGAAAACATTTCAAAGACATTTAATATCATAGATCTGCCTCCATATAATCATCAGTTTTACCATAGAAATATCCATCAGTTCTTAAGGCTAATACCTTATTACCAATCAAAGAATCATTATCAATATCATGAGTAATCATGATAATTGCAATATGATGTCCTTCATTTAAATGCTTTAAAATGGTATAAAATTCACTTTTTGACTTCTGATCTAGATTATTACTAGGCTCATCTAAAATAAGTAATTTATCTGTAGCACATAGGCTTCTTGCAAGCAATACCTTTTGACGCTGACCACCTGATAGCTCACAAAAGTTCTTCTTTTTTAAATCCGAGATTTTTAAAATCTCCATAATCTCTAAGGCTTTAGCCTTATCTTGTTTATTATGAAAAGGGCGAAGCTTCATCTTATGTACAAATCCAGATAATATTACTTCCATAACAGAGGCAGGAAAGTTAGGGTCAACCCTTGTTTCCTGTGGCATATATCCAACATTATCTATGTAATATTTAATATCACCACTAATTGGCTTAATAAGCCCAATCATTCCCTTAATTAGGGTAGATTTACCAACTCCATTAGAGCCTAAAACAATGATAAAATCATTGTCATCTACACTAAATGTTATATCATTTATAACGGTTTGCTTTTCATAGCCTAAGGATAAATGATTAATATCTACTAACATTATCCCAACCTCCATTCAAAATCAATTTAAAGCAAGATTTAATGCTTCTATATTCTTCTTCATAAAATCAACATAGGTTAATCCCTTATTGAAATCCTTAATCTCTATGTTTTGCATAGAGTAGAAGGTTAATACCTCTACACTAGGACCAGAATAAGAGCCACTCTTAATATTCTTATCAATATTATCCTTAATTGTTTTTGCAACAGTAGATGATGACATTTCAAGAATAAAGATATAAGAAAGCTTTTTCTCCATTACCTCATCAGTTAATGCAATAATAACCTTACTTGATGCATCACGATTTGATGAGCATCCTGTGAATGCTGCATCATAATTAATACCATATTCCTTAACGAAATATAGTAATGGGAATCTATCTCCAAATACCATAAAATTATTCTTAGCATTTGAAACGATATCCTTTATTTCATTATCAATATTTAATAATTCGTTAACATATTTTAAAGTGTTCTTTGTATATATTTCTTCCATATCTGGATCAATTTCAATTAAAGCCTTTGAAATAGCCTTAGTAATAATAATTGCATTCTTTGGAGAAGTCCATACATGAGCATCATATGCTTCATCTTCTTCCTCCTCCTCTTCCTCTTCTGCAGAGCTTGGCTTTTCCTCCCCAAGTAGATGTACATTAGCCTCTCTTAAGCAATCAAACATGCTGATAACCTTAGTAGATTCGCTAACCTTAGGTAAAATCTTTTCCTCTACCCAAACCTTATCATCCTCTCCGCCTACATATATAAATAGCTTTGAGTTGATTATAGAATGAATATTGACAGCGCTTGGTTCAAAATCATGAATCTCGGTACCAGCCTTCACTAGCATGCCTGGAGTGTGGCTACTATCACTACCTAATACTGCCTTAACGAAATCATATCCAGGATAAACTGTAGATATGATATCTGCATCCTTATTTGAACAAGATGTTAAAGAAAATAAACCAAAGAATAAAACACCAAATAATAAATAATGTAACTTTTTAATTAAAAACATATAAACCTTTCCCCGCATTTAGCGCATGTACCTGTTAGGTACGTATTCTGAGGTTCAACAGTAAACCCCAATTTCTTTTCAATCATTTTAACAAAATCTAGGGTTTCCTTATTCCCTAAAGGAATTACCCTTCCGCATTTTTTGCATTCAAAATGAAAATGCGTTAAGCATTTAGATGATTCTACAAACTGGTAAGTAGCATATTTATTATTACCAGCCTGATGCTTTAAAAGCATCCCCGCTTCTGTCATTTTAATGACATTACGGTAGACTGTCGCAAGATTAATACTATACCCAGATTCACAAATCTCATCATAAATGTCTTGAACACTAAAGCTTGTTCCCTTATGGTTCTTTAAGAATTCCAAAATATATTCCTTTGTCTTTGTATTATAATTCTTTTCCATAATTTCACCCTTTTGCAAATGATTTGCAAATTTATTATACTCTTTAAAAATAAAGAGTCAAGTATAAACTAATACAAGAAGAAAAAAAGGCATTTCTGCCTTTTATCTATTCTACACTCTTTAAGGATTCAACCATTCTTACCTTTCTAATGCGTAGGGATAATAATACATTAATTACTGCTGCTACACCAAAGGTTAACAAGAATGCATAAATATAAGTCTTAAAATATATATGATATAAATAAGAAACTAACGAGACTATATTATTTTCAAGTACCGCTAGCATAAATGGGTATCCTAAGGCTAAGCCTAATAAAACACCAATTAAGGTTAAGGATAAGGATTCAATAATCAAGGATCTCATTATCTCCTTTTGATTAAAGCCTAATACCTTTAATGTAGCTATATCCCTAGATCTTTCCTTAAAGTTCATTAGAGTTAAATTATAAATAACTACAATACCTAATAATATGGCAAAAATCTTTACAGCATTCGTCATTACACGAATACCACCCATAAGCTTATTGGTCATTTCAACCCAATGCTCTGGGGTTCTTGCCTCATTTACATAGGATAAGTGTTCAAAATAGTCTAAATATTCCTCAGTTTTAGAATCATCAATAACTCCAGCCTCAATAATGGTATATCTAAAATCTAAGCAATTCTTAAATATAGGATTACCTCTTCTTACAACAATACCATTATAATAGAAGGCTTGATAGATATCTGAAATTGTAACAGTATAATCAATAGAATTATAAGCAAAATGAACCTTATCTCCCTTTGAAACTCCAAGCTTCTTAGCTACACTTTCAGATATTACCGCAGAATCAATAGGGCAATCAATTTTAACGGCTATTGAATCATCAGGAATAATATATACATTCGTTTGTGCCTGCGCATCGCTTGTTTTATATGCAGTAGTTGCGGAATGGATAGAATATTCATAATATTCAAGTCCATCCTTTATAGGTATAAAGTCCTTATCTAATTCCTCTTCTGTTTTATAGTTGTTTAAAACAATAGTTAAATCAGAAGAATAAAACATTCCTAAATCATTATCTATTCCATAGGTTAGGGTATTTTCAATACCAAATCCACTAACTAATAATGCAGTACAGCCTAATACACCAACAATAACCATAATCGATTTACCTAAATTAATCGATATATTTCTATAGGCCATCTTAAATGAGAAGAATTTATTCTTCTTAAGGATGCCCTTTTTCTTATGGCTTTTAAATGATACAACTCTAGGTCTCATAGATAAAGAAGGCTTTAGCATTATTTCCCTTCTTGCAATAATATAGGTTACAAGAAGTGCTGTACCTATAAACACAACTAAGGTTAATATTCCATAGAATACAGGGAAATGATATGTAGCCTTTGGCAAATGATAAATAATACCATATTTCATACCTAAAATCTTAGGTAATAATAATGGTCCAACAATAAAACCAATTAAAGTACCAATTAATACTAAGGTTGATGTTAATGC
>AUXO015540649.1_pt1 | contig 11023 bp, 12 predicted proteins | sample 768731 | NCBI WGS metagenome assembly AUXO01 (sample SAMN02715735, study PRJNA202380) | gut metagenome | biome: sheep rumen | host: Ovis aries | place: New Zealand: Palmerston North
TAAGTGGTGAAAATTCCAAATAATTAGCGAAGTTTTTATTCCCACACCACCAAGTCGCGAGGTAGGGCGATTTTCTTTGGTTCACCTCTTTTTCCTGAAATGGAATAGTACCTTGCTACGCTTTTAGGTAGCAATCCGGAAAAAGCTTTCCTAATTCTGGCACATTTCTCATTGATTGAGTTCAGTGTCGGGTTCGTCACATCTTCTATGCTTTGCAGCACTCTGTCGGTTAGACCTGCAGGACGAAGCAGAAGATACAGTTGTGTCAACTCTTTCCTGTAGTCAGAAAGGCATTTCAACACAATTCCTTCCGGATGCTTTAGGAACAACAGATACACAGCCTTCACTAAAGGCTCCATTTTCACCTCCGTATCCGCTCCATCAGCCAACATAATTTTGTAGTCTTCCGTAACTACCAACTGGGGGAACAATTCTTCCTCGTTCATTGCCGCTGCAATCCCCATATCTTCCATTCCATACGCCTTTAGCTTGCGCACTTTCTCTTTCACCTCGTCCAAAAGAATGGAGCAATAAAACTGTTCCAGTTCTTTTGAAATCATGTTCTTTAGTTCTTTATCCATAGCATTATCAGATTAATATCCCATAGCATCCATCATCGCATCATACATTTGAGGGTCACTGGGCATATCGCCATACATACCATCTGTCAGGGCATCCCAGGAATCTTCTTCCGTCCACTCGTAGCCACCATCATCGTAGCTATCACACTCGTAATCATTATACTCTTCGTAAGAGTCATCATAAAAATCTCTTGCCATAATTGTAATCGTTTTAATTGGTTATTACTATTTATTATTTGCCATCAGACTTTGTGCAGTCTGTTCCATCAGATTCTTTTTCAGGTTCAGTTGGTTCTCAACTATCAGTTCATAATCGCATTTATTCTCTCCCATTTTGATGGTTAGGACAAACAATTCCATAAAAGTGAGAAAGAGAAATAGAACGATGTAGAATGCAAGGGATATCCAACTGTTAGATACTACACTTAATGTAGCTTCCAGTTCTTCGATGAATCCAAGAGGGCGCTCGCTTACCTCTATTGTGACCTTTTCTGCAATATCTTTCTTGTCTTGGCGCAATTGTTCCAACTGATTTTGATATATTTCTATTTGACTGTTGTCCGATTTGAGTTGTTCAGCCAATGGATTAGGAATATTAACAACCTGAGTGTTTCTTATAACCTCCTTCTTAGGTTTTCCGTTCTCGTCAACTCCTACGACTTGTTCCTGAGAAGATACATTTACGCTCTTAATGGTGGGACGCTTCATAAGTTCCTCCCCTAAAGCAATCGTCTCTTTATTTAACGAATCAATCTCACAAGAGATTCGTTTTTCGTCATTCTCGTAAATAGACATTCGCTTTAGAATAGTCTCTTTGATCACATCCTCTCTATTTTCCTGTATGGTCTGCTGAATATCGTTGCGAAATATCATCTGGTCAAAGATGCAAGAGCCTAAGATAGCCATACAAATGGCCATTGAAAAGCGCATTACTGCCATCATTCGAGCCTTCCCTACATTCAGGATAATTACTCGCTCCACACATAAGATGATGAGCATAAATGCCAGCGACACGCAGAGTTTCAATATACATGACTCGATATTGATATACCTGTCTGCAAAGCAGTATCCTATCGTTCCCCACATCAGCATCATGATGCAAATGGCTGATAAAAGCTTTCTGAACTGGCGCTGACTAGCCTCACCGCATTCACTCAATATGTTATTGTTCCAACCAATCAGGAAACAACCTATGTTCTTAATAGTCTTCATAACTGTATTCTTTTTTAGTGGTTATTGTTAATGAAATCCATAGTCGCTGCATTGATACCTTTCATAAAGCCCCTCTTGTATGATTCAATCATGGTCAGCATCTTTGAATCATTGTCATCAAACAGTTGCTTCATCTCTTCAATCTCAGCCAGATGTTCTTCATAGGTTGCAAGCTGTGCCTCAAGATTTGCTGCAGCACTCAGAGCGAAGGCCTTCCTACTATTGTCTATTCTGACCTGAGCCTCTCTGATGTTCTTCTTGTAGCAGAGTGTAATCCTGTTGAACAGCATCTCCAAGTCGTTACGAATTATGGAAATCCGAGTATCACGATAGGCTATGTCCTGATTAACCAAAGCATCTTGGTACCCAGCATCCTCAAAGTTCTTGTGGATGTAGTTGTAGATAACGTCAATTGGCATTCCCGTTCCCCATTTAATAGTTACGATGTTGTTCTTTTTCTCTTCTTCAGGACGATCCGCTGCTATAGCAGAGTCCTGCTCGTCGTTTGTGGTGTCAACTTTAACAGGAGCAACATCACTGTTTGCGACTTTCTTTGAATTGAATAAATTTAAAATTTTCATAGTTGTATGTTTTTAATTGTTATTACCTTTTCTCGCTTATCTTAATTCATCTGTTGTGATGACGATGGTAAATGATTCGCCAGTATTGCAACAGAGATATTCGAAGTTCAAACTTCTATTTGAATGTACCGCTCTTTTAGCAGCAACACTATTCTTATCGATACTTGCAAGGATATTCTGCTTCAGTACATCAAAAGAATAAGCCTCTGCACCTTTCTTTACTTCGTATTTCTGGACATAGGCTGTTTCCGTAACTTCCGAACCAATCCATGTTGTATAACGATCTGCCTTCTTGGGACAAAGGAATGTCTGGTAACGTGCAAGGATGGTAAAATAGTCATCGTCTGATACATTCTCATCAACTTCTTCAGCAAAAATTATTTCGAGTTGTTCTTCAGTGAAGTTTTCCAAAATAGCATCAACATCTACAATGTTGTCGAAGAAAAGCATTGAGATAATGGTCATGATTGCCAGTGCAATAATCCCGTGCAAGAGAGAAATTGCGAAGAAAATGAAAATTACAAACCAGAACTTTCTGAATAGTCTCTTGATGTGTAAGAATAACTTTCTCATAGTTGTTTTATTTTTAATTGTTAATACTTTTGTCGTTTCTTTGCCTCTTGATACCAGAAAAATGGAAAAGGTAACTGCTTTTTGAAAAAAAAGTTGTATTTTTGCAAAAAATAATACACTATGGTACGTAAACATCTGCTGCTAATTGTTGTTTTCTTGATGGTTGCAATCGCTGTCAATGCCCAGCGTAAGAGGGCTTTTATGGTGGGAATCTCTCATTATGACTCAGCACTGACGGGCCATCAGTGGAATAACATCAATGGCGTAGAAGATATCAACCTTTTGGTTCCAATTCTGAAAAAACAAGGTTTTTATTTGACGACGCTATTAGATGATCAGGCAACATATCAAAATATTATTAGTCAACTTACGACATTTACGAATAAGACCAAGAAAGGAGATATTGTCTATCTTCATTTTTCAATGCATGGTCAACCTGTAGAAGATATTGATGGCGATGAAAATGATGGCTGGGATGAGGCTATAGTTCCTATAGATGCTTACAAATATTATAAGAAAGGAGTATATGAGGGAAAGAAGCATCTGCTTGATGACCAGTTAAACACATATATAAAGAAATTGAGGACGAAGATAGGTTCAACAGGATTCCTCTATGTTATCATTGACGCCTGCCATGCAGGAACATCATCCAGGGCAAACGATGAAACTGTGCGTGGTACCAAAGTGGGCTTTACATATAATAATAAGGTATTCAAACCTTCATCTCCAAAGAAGTCGCATTATAGGACTGAAACATCACCAAAGATGTCGCATGTAATGTATCTTGAGGCCTGTCGCCCAGAACAAGTAAATACGGAAATCAAAGTTGATGAAAAACGCTTTGGCCCGCTATCGTACAATATAGCACAAACATTACAGACTAAACCTTTGTCTGTCGATGCAAATGATTTTTTGAAAAATGTCAAATCCTCCATCATGACTGATGGCCGCTGGCCTAATAATCAGAATCTGGTAGTTGAAACGAGTTTTTAACATGTCAAAAGAGGTAGTATTACACGGGCTGGATTTGAATCGCTTTATCTCAGCTGAGAGAGGCAAGATTCATACTTATCTGAGGAAGAACTATTCAGTTTCAGATGACGATCTTGATGACATCTTCCAAGAGGCTTCCATGGCCTTATTCCTGAATGTCCGCAACGGAAAGCTTTCTACCCTGACTAGTTCGTTAGGAACATATTTCATGAAAGTGTGTATTAACCAAACCCTAAAATTCTTGAGAAAAGGTAATAAGGTTATGCCACTTTTAGATGAGAGCAGAATATCAAACAGCGATATAGTTCGAGATGATAAGTTAGATGAGCTTTACGGATTCTGTTTGGATACTGAGGACGAGGACAGAAAGGTTCGCTTGGAACTACTTGTAAATAATATCATCGCTTCGATGACCGATACATGCAAGAATATTTTGCATGGATATTATTGGGATGACCTCTCTACCTCAACAATTGCAGATATGTTTAGCTTTGCCGATGCTAACTCCGTGAAGACTCAAAAATACAAGTGCGTGAAGAAGTTTAGGGATAAGTACAACGAACTAAAGAATAAGATTTATGGATAAGAACAACGATATATTACAAGAGTCCATTGATGAGCGCATAGATGCATTCATCCGTGGAAAAATGTCAAAAGATGAGGAGCTGGTCTTTAAACAAGACATCCAAACTAACCCGGAATTACGCAATCAAGTGATGGCAACTGTTTCCATGATTCGCGGTATTCGTGAGCAAGGAGCATTACAAGACAAAGCCATCATCTCAAAACATGACAATAGTCGTGTCCGCTCTCTCATGGCATGGGCCTGCTCCATCGCTGCAGTTTTTGCCATTTTCTTTGCATATTCCTCTGATAAAAGATACAACGAATTAGCAAGTATCGTTTCACCTTATTATTCTGAATATAGCATGAGCGATATTTCTCGGGGCGCTGTCGATTCCGTTACCGTTGCCCACCTCTACACATTATTTAATAATATAAAGGAACAAAGAAACGTCAGCGATATCATCACAGAACTCGAACCCATATATCTCTCTCTTAATTCAGATTTCACATATACAGCCTACGCCAACGACATTGCCTGGAACTTAGCTTTGGCTTACATAAAAGATGATCAGATAGACAAGGCAATCCCAGTATTAGAGAAACTAGAAATGGACAATCCAAACACACCTATCTCAGTTAAGGCTAGTGAACTTAAAAAGAAATTGCAGGAATAAAATTTCCTGCTTTTTTCTTGGTGGAGTTAAATTAATTGTGTACCTTTGTGCCCGGAAACAGCTCCGATTTCTGCTCCATACTCGAGTCTTGAACCAATGTTAGTAGCTTGTTAACGCGGTGCACGGAGAGCCGCATAATATTAACAAAAAGATTCAATTATGGAAAAATGTTTCTTTTGTAAAAGCCAGATGGTCGAGACGCGTAGACGATACGAAATCGTTGAAGGCAGACCTGAGCTGCAGGTCGAATTAACATGTTCAAATCCCGGATGCGGAAATGTTTGGATCCGTAGATTCCCGATTGAGTAATCACAGTATCTGCAGACAAACCCTGCCAAATGAAGAAAGCAGCCAGCACTTTACAAAGGTGTTGGCTGCATTACATATATCTATTGTTTTCAGTTTTATCGATACTTGCCTACTATATACGAAAACCTACTTCTCATGTCATAGCATAAAAATAAGTCCCAAAATGCGGAATTGCTCGATGCAGAAAAGTTTAAGATATTATTCAATTGATGTAAGGATGCTATCTGATTGGCATCAAATTTAGAAACAGCCTCATCAATACTATTATTCGTATTGACAAAGCGCAAATATCGTGCAATAATTCCCATCATTACGTCAGAGAGTTGGACCATAACATTTTCTTTTGAATTTATAAACTGATAGTTCTCAAGAGTTGCTCCATCAAGTAACAAGCTATATGATTTCAACTGTTCTTGTATACTCAATTCCTCATCGAAAAAAAGAAGTGAATTCTTAAACATGTATATTGGACGCATATAGAAAGAAAAGAAATTATGCAACAGGCTGCCAGTATTTTCATCTTGTATGAAGGGTAACTCTTTCTTTTCTTGGGCTAACTGAAAACCGATACGCAACTTATATGTAAATTCATTAGCCCGACCAGTATTAACAATATAATTATCCAAAACTTTGATACAGGAATCTAAAAAATCGTTTTTATTATCATCACTAACATTAGGATACTCATATTGAACCAAAATATGTTGAGTCATGGATATATCGTGGCGAAGGATCCTATATAGTTCATTCTTGATTTGATAGTTATCAATGTCTACTTCCATAACAGAATCTACAATATCTACTATGGCATAATAGAATAGCTCGACTGCGCTAAAGTGCACCAACCATCCTTGCTCAACAATTAAATCAAGGAAATTCTTTAGCTTAGTTGACTTTAAACATGTTTCAAAATCTCCCTTGTAAACATTCTTTGATTTTATTTCTTGAACTGTCACATTACAACCAATTCTTTTCTTTGCATATTCAAAATCAACAGCTTTATTAGCAACTATTCCACCAAGAACAAAATGGGTAAAAGGATCGACATTATATTCCCCGTCCTTGATCCAAAAGCATCTGGTATTCCCCGATTCGTCAAAATACATTGAATAAGGCGAATCCATCTTTTTCACATCTAGATCATTTAGCAAGATAATGTCATTTCTTAATGAAGTGCAATCAATGATTTCTCTCATGACACTTAGTTCAATCCGTCCAACAATATAAATGACGCCCAATATTTGGGGTGATCATATTTCCCATTATCAACTTCACGAAGATGTTTTTGAGCATCCTTAAGGGATTGAAGTTTTGTTTTGCCACTCATCAGATTCCGATAGAACTCAACCATCAGTATCCTTGTTGCCTCATCATCGACCTTGTCAAGACTCATGACAATTGTTTTTGCACCTGCTTTTTTGAATCCTCGTTGCAGGCCTAACACTCCATCATTGGATATATCACCCAAACCTGATTGGCAGGCAGACATTACAACCAGATCTAAGTTCTCAAAATTCATCCATGAAATTTCTTGAGCTGTCAATATGCCATCTTCTAATCCTTTTGGTATTTTATGTCCTGTTGGAAGCATATTTCCCCCTGATAACACAAGAAAAGACCGAGTTAAAGACACGTCTTCTAATGGAATGTTATTCATTTCATCTTCCATAGGTGAAATCTTAAATAAATTTGAATATAAAACTTCTTTATCAGCAATATACATCCCGTGAGTAGCAAGATGAAGAATGTTAGTCTTGTCTTCTGAAAGTTTTTTTAAGGATTCTTCTGAGCCCATCTTTCCCTCATATATTTCACATTTGATGTCATTTGATTGAAGTAATTGCGATATTTCATGAATTTCAAGCAGCGAATTATGTAGTGGTTCAAAGCCTCCTCTTTGAGTTAGTGAATTTCTAAATTTTCTGTTTACTAGAAGAATACTTTCTTTAGGATTCTTATCTGTAATCTGTTGCTCACTTTTGTCTATATAACTATTAAAATCAAGCCCTCCAAATAACACTGCCATATTCCTTTTTTTTAAAGGTGTTGATGATAAAATCTCTTCAGTTGAAGACAATCTGTAAACATTATACTTGTCACATAAATAAGTGCCATTTTTATCTGGCAAGTTTTCAATCGCTAAATTATATAATCTTCCAGAAGGGGAGAAGTATATGTTAGTTGATAACCCAATATGCTCTTCTATTGGTTCCCAAATATATTTGTATAGATGGCGTGATGATGTTGTTCCTAATCGAATCAAACTATCCAATTCGTTATTGTTAAAAAGTGGAATAATAAGAGGGGTTTCATAGTCTTTCTTCAGCAATAATGCTGCATATCCTTCATCCCCGTTTTCTAGATTAAACGATATAAATTCAACAGCAATGTCATCGCTTTGCAAATGATGTTGAACGTCTTCCCAAGTAATAGAATTTAAAGAGTCCTGTTTTCTTGAAACCAATGCCTGTTTTATTTCATTTTCAAGTTGTATAATAATCAGCAATAAAGAATCTCTATTTTCATTATAGCTAAAATCGTTAAAGTCTGTTTTGCATTTTTGAAGTTTATAATACTTGTCTATCAAGCATGAATCTTGGGATTGTTTTATGGTTTTTGACAATTTTGTATCTTCTCTTAATAAGATTCCTTTTGCAAATAAAGCGGAATAATTATAGGCGTTACATAAAAGAGTGGAGTCATGGGTTGCCAAAGCAAGAAGTGGAAGTATATCCTTGTAATTAGTAATGTTCTTTGACCAATATGACTCTCGGTTTTTAGATGTCATAGAATATATATTATTATAAATACGAGGGTGTTCTATCTCCATACTTCTTTTTAGTACTCGAATTATGTTTGCAGTATCATTCAGGTTAATGTAGCAACCAAATAAGTTTCCTAAAGACAATTGATATAAATGAGTATTTGTTAAATGAAGTTTTTCCATTATATCAAGTGTTTGAGATTCTGTCGAAAGTGCATCCTCGTATTTTTTGATGTGAGAATAAAAAAGTGATTTACTGTGCAAATACCTAGCATATTCTATAGAATCATTTTCCAAGTAATTCTTTATTTTCGAACTCTCAAATCTTTCTTCGTAGATTTGTTGCGCTGAGTCATAGTTTCCCAGGTACAAATTTGCGTATGATAGTTTGTATAAGCAATCTATGTTTAGATGAGTCGGTATCTTTGAAATAGATTCCAATACCCTGTCTGCTTCCTCCGCTAACTGTAACGCTACTTGTGGTTGATCAAAAACGTAATTCCAATAATGATTCAATAAAGCAAAAATGTAATCAGAACTAAATTTGTTTTCCTGTTTTAATAATTGAACAGCTTCATCTTGAGTTTTTTTTGCTTGTTCATTTTCACCTATGCACCTATAAAGATAACCAAGTTTTACTAAGGAGGAGGCATATTTTGAGCTATGATTGCCAAAAATCTCTTTATTCATTTTTACACATTCGCTTTGAAGATTGATAGCATCTTGATACTGGAATAATCCTGCATGGCACATAGCTAAATCTTCTAATGTCGAAAGATAATGAGGGCTGTTTTTTCCTGAAATGATTTCTTGCTTTTGTAATACATAACTGTATATTCTAATCGCATCTTGATACGAATAACTCATGTAATAACAATTTGCTATATTATGTAGATAGCCAAAATACTCAGAATCCTTTCTGTCATTTTCAAAAGATGAAATTATTAATTCATAATAATTCAGCGCTTCATTATAATTTCCAAGCTTAAAATAGAAGTTCGCTAATTCATTTAAAGCGCTACGAAACAATCTAGTTTGTGAACAATTATTGAAAATGTTGTTTGCACTAGATATCTTCTTGATAATTTTGGCTGAACAATTAAAGTATTCAATAGCTTTCGAATAATCACCTAAGTTTGCAACATATTTAGAAAGCCTTCCTAGACTATAGGCATATTCGATGCAATCTCTACCCATAATGGAGTCAAGTATTGCAAGCCTTTCTTCTTCTATCCGAATAGCTTCTCCATAATTCTCCGAAGTGAAAAAGAAATCAGCCTTTAACATTAATGAATTTGCATAATCAATATTAAATTTATACCCTTCTATTGGTTCTCTAATAGTTTGAGCATAAAAAATGTTGCTAACAAAATAAAGTAATATAATAAAAATAACTCTCCCCATATATATTATTTTTCTGCAAATATACAAATTATCTTCAAAAGTCGGTTACCTTTTTCTTTAATTTTGTATAAAAAGGCGGAACAATTCCAAAAGAGAGTCATTCACAAGGTTGTGGTTTTGGTTCTACTTGGGTAAATGAACAAGAATATTTAATTTTGCAAACAAATAGATGTTTAACTTTTAAAGGCAAAGGAATATGAAAAAGCTTACAATGACTCTGATGGCGGTCGTATTTGCCATCGCAGCAAACGCACAGTACAACGTCGGCACTTCGTCCAGATATACCGACAGCTACGGGAACTCGACGAGTACGCATCGCAACCAGTATGGACAGACGACAGGAACGTCGTCGTCTTATACGGACGGCTACGGCAATACTACCACGACGCACAGGAACCAGTACGGACAGACGATAGGTACTTCGACGACTTATACTGACAGTTATGGTCATACCACGACAACGCACAAAAACCAATACGGGCAGACTGTCGGAACTTCCTCCAGCTATACTGACAACTACGGAAATACATCGACCACTCATTCCGACCCGTATGGACAGCGAACGGGCACTTCCTCGACTTATACAGACCGTTATGGCAACACGTCAACAACGCATCAGAACAGATATGGTCAGAATGTGGGTTCATCTTCAAGCTATACAGACCCCTTCGGCAATACTACGACGAACCAGCGGAGCTATGATCCATTTACAGAGATATGGAGCTGGTAAACTTTAAAGATAAGGAACGACTATGAAAAAGAAGATGATGACAATGGCACTGATGTGCCTCATGGCAGCAAGCGGCAACGCACAGGTGTATGGTGGTGACACATGGGTGCAACTGCCAACCAGGGATTTGTATGATTCACAGACCATGAGCATGGCGATGCAGCATGCGGAAATGGCGGCAAGGCAAAGAGCAAGAAGGGAGGCCAAGTGGGATCAGTATTCCGATATGGCGTACGACAGCTATAACGACAGGCAATGGAATGCTGTGATAAGATATGTTGGTCTCGCATTGGAGACAGGATTTTATAATTCCGACATGTATTACATGCGCGGCTATGCCTATGAAAGGTTAGGCTATTTCAAGGAAGCCAAAAAGGATTACCGTAAGGCGAAGAAATATGGCAACGAGCAGGCTGTATATGCCCTGAAGGCTCTGAAAGAACGGATGAAGAAGTGAGGCTGCGGGGGAAGAGGCAAGGAAATGGAATGAAGAGGCTACTGAGCGTTACTCACACCTTCACATTTCCTGTGCGCCCTTCCTGGATTTGCTGTATGATTTATAAGAACTTTTTTTGAATAAGCAAAAAAAGGAGGGAAAGCTGTTTCGGACTTTCTCTCCTTCTTTTTCATTTTCA
>AUXO016458170.1_pt1 | contig 11023 bp, 8 predicted proteins | sample 768731 | NCBI WGS metagenome assembly AUXO01 (sample SAMN02715735, study PRJNA202380) | gut metagenome | biome: sheep rumen | host: Ovis aries | place: New Zealand: Palmerston North
AGCCGCATTTATTCCTGCCATAAGTCCCTGAGCACCTGCTTCTTCATAGCCGCTGCTTCCGTTGATCTGACCTGCCGAGAAGAGCATTTCGACATCCATGAATTCAAGCGAAGGCTTTAAATCGGTAGCAGATATGCAGTCATACTCGATGGCATATGCATTTCTTACTATCTTGGCATTTTCAAGACCGGGAACTGTATGTACCATACGGTACTGCACATCCTCCGGCATTGAAGAAGGCATGCCGTCAAGATACATTTCATTTGTGAATTCTCCCTCCGGCTCAAGGAAAAGCTGATGACGATCCTTGTCCGGGAATTTCATGATCTTATCTTCTATGGAAGGACAGTATCTTGGACCGACACCTTCAATTACTCCCGAATAAAGAGGTGAACGGTCTATATTCTCGCGGATTATATTATGAGTTTCTTCATTGGTATATGTAAGCCAGCAGGAAATCTGCTCGCGCTTTATATCTTCTTCGGTATTCTCGAATGAAAAAGGAACTATCCGTTCGTCACCCTTCTGCTCCTGCATCTTTGAAAAATCTACAGATTTCCTGTCTATACGAGGAGGAGTTCCGGTTTTAAAACGTCTTATGCCTATTCCTGCATCTTTCATGGAATCTGACAGGTGATTCGCAGCCATAAGACCGTTTGGACCCGTATATTGAATCGTATCGCCGTAAATGCATCTGGCTTTAAGATAAACGCCTGTACAGAGTATTACTGCCTTTGCATGATACACTGCGCCTGAGCAGGTTTTCACGCCTTTTACAATTCCTTTTGGGGCATTTGACATAGGTTTATCGGACGGGATATTTTCAACGATAAGTTCAGTTACTTCCTGCTGTCTCAGAGTAAGCAGAGGCTCTTCCTGGAGGACGAGTCTCATCTGCTTTGTATATTCGGCTTTATCTGCCTGGGCACGAAGTGAATGTACAGCAGGACCTTTAGATACATTAAGCATTTTAGACTGGATATAGGTCTTATCTATGTTCTTGCCCATCTCTCCGCCAAGGGCATCGATTTCACGAACAAGATGACCCTTGGAGCTTCCGCCTATATTCGGGTTGCATGGCATAAGCGCAACACTGTCCATGCTGACAGTAAAAAGTATAGTATTAAAGCCCATTCTTGCGGTGGCAAGTGCAGCTTCACAACCGGCATGTCCTGCCCCGACAACGACAACATCATAATTTTCTTCAACAAAGTTAGCCAACGTATTTCTCCTAATTTATCTCTGATTTTATGCTGGGCATTTATCATTTAACTGGTTTTTATAGATTACTTGCCCATACAGAATTCTTTAAAAATTTTATCTGCAAGATCATCACGGAGAGTTTCTCCTATGATCATTCCAAGAGCCTCATATGCAGAGAGAAGGTCAATGGTATAAAAATCTTCGGGCATTCCGTCTTCTATACTCTGTTTTACTCTGAGCAGGCTCTCCTTCGTAACCGAAAGCATTTCTTTATGTCTTTCATTTGTAATTATCAGCTGATTATTATAACTTACGTCACCGCTAAAGAAAAGAGATTTTATCCTTTCCATTAAGAGATCCTGACCTAAACCTTTTTTCGCCGATATGTGTATTATGGAATCACAGCCGGCGGTATTCAGCTCGTCGCTAAGCCTTTTTTCGTCGATTCCGCCGGGGAGATCCTGCTTGTTTACAAGAGCTATAACCTTTTTCCCTTTTAGCTCGCCGATTATACGAAGATCCTCATCTCGAAGAGTGTCAGCTCCGTCTGCAACGAAAAGAACAAGATCGGCTCTTTTTATATTATCTTTGGCTCTGTCTACACCGATTTTTTCAACAACGTTGTCGGTATCCCTTATGCCGGCAGTATCTATAAGTCTTAGAACTATTCCATCCAGAGAAACTGTTTCCTCAAGAGTATCTCTGGTTGTTCCCTCAATGTCAGTAACTATGGCTCTCTCCTCGCCGAGAAGCATGTTGAGAACTGATGACTTACCAACATTTGGTCTGCCAACAATGGCAGTCCTTATTCCTTCCTTAATAAGTCTTCCGTTCTCACAGGTTTTCATCATATTATCAACAGAAATAATGAGGTTATCAACAGTGCTGCCGAGTTTTTCGCCGAAGTCATCCAGACTGTAGTGTTCAGGATCATCAATGGCGGATTCGATAAATGCTGTGTTATACAGAATCTCTTCACGCAGTTTTTCAATTTCCGTTCTGAGGCTTCCTCTCAGCTGATTCATGGAGGTATTCAGAGCAAGATCATTTTCGGCGTTTATAACATCCATAACAGCTTCCGCTTCTGTCATATCGATACGGCCTCCAAGATAGGCTCTCTTTGTGAATTCTCCGGGCTCTGCAAGCCTTGCGCCGGCTTCTATGATCCTGCCGAGAACCTTGCGGAGTACAAAACTTCCGCCGTGGCAATCAAACTCTACCGTATCTTCGGTTGTATAGGTATGAGGTCCCCGCATGACAAGTACGATAACTTCATCTATAAATGTACCGTCTGCTCCGGTTACATTTCCGTAAGCTGCTGTGTATGATGGCATGTCCTTTATACTTTTCTTGCCTTTAAATACTTTGTCGGCGATCTCTATCGCCTTTTCGCCTGAGATCCTGACAATTCCTATCCCCGAATTACCCATTCCGGTTGCTATAGCGGCAATTGTATCTTTTGCTTCTATATACATAGTATTCCTCTTCCTGATATGTAATGATTTAAAATCTGCTGTAAAACGGACAGACCTAAGTCTGCCCGTTCAGTTAATTATCTATTCACCGGAACTGTCCGGCATTAAAATGTTTCTACAAATGAAGCTTCTTTTCAAAAGCAAGACGGAAATTACTCAGTTCATCTACATCATTTAATACTACGAAGTAAATGTATTTCTCAGTTTCAATAATGTATCCAAATTCATGCTGTGCTTTTGCACTTGTTCTGAGACCCTCGCTCTTTCTTACATTTCCTTCAATGTTTTCAAGAGTTCCATCTACAAATCCATAGCATTCAAAGTCACCATCCTCATCTTCGGCATAGATTCTTTCAAGATCGGAAACGCTTTGCCCTGCTATTGTAGATTTATCTATTGCAGCAACATCAATCCTATGATACTCGTCTGCACCGTCATAAAGGATGTAGTATCTGTCATAAACATTATTTTCATCTGAAGGATCGGATGATGTTACAAGTTTAAAATTATCCGGAACAGCAAAAGATAACTCAAGAAGAGTATTATCTTCCCAATTGGCGGATGGAGTCACGGTACTTGTTGTTTTTTCGGAACCTATGCTGTCAGGTGAAACTGTACCGTTAAGTATACCTTGAAGATCGGAAACTCTTTCGAAATTCATGGACTCATCTTCAACTACAAGTGAAAGCAGATCGCCGTCAAGTGTATAAGGAACTTTGTCGGTTACACCATTCTGGAATATTCCTGTATCATCCCATTTAAGATTTACACCTTCATTGAAGATATAAAGAGTGATGGTGCCGTCATCCTTGGCGGTCATATATACGAACATTCCGGCCTCCCAGAGTTTTTTCATATCATCTCTTGAGATGGTCTGATCTTTTGTGACCATACTGCAGCAGATCCAGTCTCCGACGATATTGGAAACATCTCTCGCGTCTCCGGTCAGTTCTGTTGTTGTTTCTTCGGTGGTAGTATCCGGCTCAGTGTTTTCGGGAGCAGTAGGAGCCTCAGTAACTGCTTCTTCTGTGGTAGGAGTTTCTCTATTTGCTACATCCTGCTGCTTTCCGGTTCTGAGACTATCGATATTCTCCCTCGCAGTTTTAAAACCGCTCTTTGCACTTGGATTAGTGCAGCCCGAAAGAGACAGCAGCATAATAAGCGATAAGAATAATGTGATATATTTCATATGTATATTTCTCTTCATGCGAATACCTCTCAATACATTTTAAAAAGACTGTAACCTATGCGTGAATTATAACATACAAATGGCGAGTTATCCACAATAACAACTGCCAAAACTGTTATTTTGTTGATAACTTAGGCATGTGATGTGTACAAGATAATCTAAAAATACACAAAAAGAATAAATTAGACACAAAATTTTGTGGATAACTCATCTTTTACTATCTTTTTATTTATAATTAAGGTATATTATTATGAGTTATACAAACATTTTGCGTCGTGAGGCAGAATATGAACTATATTGTACTAGACCTTGAGTGGAATCAGAGCCCAAGCGGTAAAAAGGGAGAACATCCAAGAATGCCCTTTGAAATCATTGAAATAGGGGCAGTTAAGGTCGATAGTGAGTTAAATATAATAGATAGTTTCAGTGAACTTATTAAGCCGAAGTTATATAAGAAGCTGCATAAACAGATTAAAGAGATGCTCAGTTATGATGAGAAAACTCTGAACGAGAAGGGAAGGGCTTTTCCTGACACTTGTAAGAAGTTTATTGAGTGGTGTGGTGAAGATTATGCATTTTGTACCTGGGGGCCGTCGGATTTATACTACCTTCAGGAAAACATGGCGTTTTATAATATGAAAAAGCTTCCGTTTCCACTGAAGTTTTATAATATCCAGCAGATTTATGCAGATAAGTTTTGTGAGGACAGCGTAGTTTGTAAGCTGGAAAAAGCAGTAAGTGATATGGGTATTCCGGAAGATGCTTTGTTTCATGCTGCAATAAATGACGCCACTTATACAGCTAAGGTAATGGCAAATAAGGATTTTCCTGAATTTACGGAGAAATTCAGTATAGATACTTTCAGACATCCTGTAAAAAAGGATGAGGAGATAGTTTCATATCATGACGGACTTCTCGAACAGATTTCGGGAGAATATGAAAGTAAGTCGGCCGCAATGGAGGACAAGGATATAACAAATATCCTTTGCTGCAAATGCGGAAGAAAATGCGTGAAGAAGATAAGATGGTTTCAGAGCGGAGCAAATACAGAGCTTGCAATAGGAAAGTGCTGGAAGCACGGATATATGCATGGCAGGATAAGGTTTAAACCGGCAGGCGGCAGTGATGATAACGTTTTTGTTATAAAGAAGATTACAAAAACAAATAAAGCCGGACTTGCAGAAGTCAGAATTAAACAGGAAATGATAAGAGAAAAGAGACGTGAAAAGCGTCAGCAGTCTACCGGTAAGGACGTAAAGAATAATTAGGCCATCGGTTTTTTCTTAATATCACCGGCTTTTCGTGGATAAGCTTTAGGCGTTGCCTTTTCTTTCCTTATTATAATGAAGCTTCTTTCGATTTCAGTACCGGGAAGAATAATCTTGTCATTTCTTATAAGTTTTCCGCCGAGGATACCTAAGGCTTTTTTTGAGTCATTTAATTCATCATCAATTTTGGATGCCTTGTAAGGAATGAAATATCCGCCTTTTTTAGCAAAAGGCAGGCTGTATTCGGAAAGTATGGAAAGGTTTGCCACAGCTCTTGAGGTCACGATATCAAATCCGTCGCGGAGAGACCCCGGAGCAGAGTTATCCTTAAATGTAACTTTTTCACCGGTGGAATATGAGAGACCGGTGTTGTGAGCGGCTTCTTCGGCTCTTCCGTGAAGGGCAGTGATTTTTTTAAGAGAAAGAGCTCCTATTACTTCGTCAAGGAAACGAACCCTTTTATTCAGGGAATCAAGCAGTACGATTTCCAGATCGGGAAAGGCAATCTTAAGAGGTATACCCGGGAAACCGGCTCCTGTGCCTACGTCGATAATTCGAGCTCCCGGAGAAGAAAGGACATTCTTAAACTCAGGAATCCTGTAGATAAGCAGACTGTCGAGGAAGTGTTTTACAATTACATCATCCTTCTCTGTTATTGCCGTAAGATTCATAACCTTGTTTTTTTCGATAAGAAGGTTATAATATGTTTCAAATTGTTTCAGCTGATTTTCTGACAGGATGAGATCTAAATCCTGTAAAAGTGAGTTTAATTTATCCATTGGATTTCCTTTTCAAGTGGTAATTTATATACGCAGCATTTCTGCTGAATGGTATTATATCAGTAATGAGAATTAGTTCCAAATACTTTATTGTTAAATAAGAAGAATAGTTAAAAGAGAGGACAGGAAAGTGAAGACGATTAGAAATATTGGTTTTTTGATGGCTGGTTTACTGTTTATTGTGTCATTTATTCTTATTTATATCGCAATGTCAACCGGGCTTCTGCCACTTAAATACTGTATTGTTCTTATGATAATACTTGGGATTATCCCGATCATAATCGTATTAATGCAGGCAAATAAGAAAACGGGAATTGCCGGAAGCATGATAGCTTTCATCCTCACAATATTTCTTATGTTCGGAGTTTATTATCTTCACAGAACCAATAAAGCTATAGATGAGGTGTCCGGAACAAAGGTTGAGATAAGTGTCGTAAATGTATATGCAAGCGGAAATGACACGATAAGCTCTGTAAAAGAAGCTGTCGATAATAGTTATAAATTCGGATACGTTGAAGAAGAAGAGGGCGGACTTGTAAGCCAGACGATAGAAAAGATAAATAAGGATTACAGTTCAAGCATAGATGTTAAAAAATACAATTCCGTATATGAGATGGTTGACGGAATGAAAAATGGTGATGTACAGGCGATTATAACAGGCTCTGCATATCTTGCGCTGCTTGATGAAAATGAAGCTTACGCAGGCTACAAAGACAGCCTCAAGATTCTTATGGAAAATGAGATTGAAACCGTAGTTAAAGATGACAGTACAAAGTCAGTTGGAATAGATAAGGATCATTTCATTGTATTTATAAGCGGTATAGATACAGAAGGAACAGTAAGCACAACAAGTAGAAGTGATGTAAACATTCTTGCGGTTGTAAACAATCAGACCAAGACGGTACTTCTCATATCAACTCCGAGAGATTTCTATGTTCCGCTTTCTGTTTCAAACGGAAAGAAGGATAAGCTTACTCATGCGGGCGTACACGGAATAGACTGTTCACTTGACACACTCGGAATGTTATATGACGAGGAAGTAAGCTACTATGCAAAGATGAACTTCACAGGCTTTACTAATGTCATAGATGCTCTGGGCGGAATTGATGTTGATGCACCTTACGCATTTACAACCATAGGAAATGAATATCATTTTAATGAAGGAATGAATCATCTTGATGGAAAGGCAGCTCTTGCATTTGCGAGAGAGAGACATTCGGTTGACGGAGGAGACAGAGGAAGAGGCAGTGACCAGATGCTTATAATCGACGCCGTACTTCATAAGATGATGTCTAAGGAAATGCTTCTCAATTACGAAAGTATCATGCAGAGTGTTGAGGGAAGCGTTGAAACAAGCATGGATAAGGACGAGATTGCTTACCTTGTTCAGGGACAGCTTGAGACAGGAAGTGAGTGGAACATACTTAAGTACAGAGTTAATGGTACAGACTCAGAGGGATACTGCTATTCAACAGGCGATGATATGCTGCTGTATGTCATGGAACCTGATCAGGAGACTGTTGATTATGCAAAGGAAATTATAGATAAGGTTATTCAGGGTGAGGAATTAACACAGGATAACATTGATGTATTCATGCAGGATCATAACTATTAAAAACGCTAACTGCCAGGCAGTTTTGCTTAAATGTGAATTTGAGAGGATACACTATGAGTATAGATAAAAAACCGGTTCTTGTTGTTATGGCAGCAGGAATGGGAAGCCGATTCGGAGGACTTAAACAGATTGCCGACGCCGACGGAAAAGGTCACGCTCTTATAGATTATGCGGCAACAGACGCTCTTCGTGCAGGTTTTGGAGAGGTGCTCTTCATAATCAGAAAAGATATTGAAAAGGATTTCAAGGAAAATGTCGGTAAAAGAATTGAGGAACATGCAAAAGTTACCTATGTTTTCCAGGATCTTTCAATGATACCGGAAGGAAGCGAGGTTCCTTCTTCTAGAGTTAAACCATGGGGAACTACGCATGCCATATGGTGCGCAAGAAAGGAACTCGCAGGAAAACAGTTCCTTACAGTAAATGCAGATGATTTCTACGGAAGCGGCGCATATAAAGTGGCAGCGGACTTTTTTGCCTCTAATAAAGAAAGCAACGTATTTGCAAATATCGGTTATGAGGTAGTCGGAACTCTTTCGGATAAAGGAACAGTATCAAGAGGTATCTGCAAGGTTAAGGACGGAGAGCTTGTTCGTATAGATGAAAGAAAGAAGATAAAGAAGGATGGCGATAAAGGCTTCTTTACTCTTGATGACGGAGCAAGCTTTACAGAGATACCGAGTGATGCGGTTGCATCCATGAATATGTGGGCATTTAATCCGGGATTTATTGATGATATCAGCGTTACATTTTCAAATAGACTTGCAAAAGGTATAGAAAATGCACCGCTTACATTTGAAGAAACTCTTTCTGAGGCAGTACAGAATATGATGGAAAGAGATGCTGCAAAGGTTAAAGTCCTTAAAACGGATGAGACCTGGATGGGTATGACTTATCAGGAGGATATGCCGCTTGTTAAAGCTTACCTTGAGGAGCTTGTGAAAGCAGGAAAGTATCCGGAGTTTGAATAATATTTATATAGTTTATAGTTTAAGATGACAGCTTTAACCCCGGGTGCAAGCTGTCATCTTGAATTATGGCAGTGAACGCCTGAAAAACAGTAAAGATAATGATTTAAAAATAATTAATTAAAAAAATCTGTAATCGATGTTGACAAAAATAAGAGTCGGTGTTATAGTTTAGTGCGTTAAAGCGTTAAATCACAAAAGCGAGGTAAATTAAAATGATTGCTATTCTTAAAAAAGGAACTACTGAAAATGAAATAAAGGAGCTTACATCCTGGTTTGAAGAGCAGGGCGTAAGATGTCATCTGTCGAAAGGTGATTATCAGACTATCATCGGTCTTATAGGTGACACAAGTCATATAGATACAGAGCTTGTTGAATCACTTGATATGATCGAGTCTGTAAGACGTATCAGCGAGCCATTCAAAAAGGCTAACAGAAAATTCCATCCTGACAACACAGTTATAAAGGTGGGAAATGTAACGATAGGTGACGGTTCATTTAATGTTATGGCCGGACCGTGCAGTATTGAATCTGAGACACAGATTATCGAGATTGCAAAGGCTGTAAAGGCTGCCGGAGCAACTATACTCCGTGGCGGTGCATTTAAACCGCGTACTTCACCTTACGCATTCCAGGGACTTCATGAAGAAGGAATAAAGTACCTTATCGAAGCAAAGGAAGAGACAGGGCTTCCGGTAATTACCGAGATCATGGACGCAAGACATCTTCCGCTTTTTGAGGATGTGGATATACTTCAGGTAGGTGCGAGAAATATGCAGAACTTTGAGCTTCTTAAGGCTCTTGGTGAAACAGATAAGCCGGTACTTCTTAAGAGAGGTCTTTCGAGTACACTTACCGAGCTTCTTATGAGTGCTGAGTACATCATGGCATCCGGCAATCCGAATGTAATCCTCTGCGAAAGAGGTATACGTACATTTGAAACGGCAACAAGAAATACTCTTGATGTTTCTGCCGTACCGGTACTTCGCGAGTTATCACATCTTCCTATAATAGTTGACCCAAGTCATGCCACAGGCGTTGCAAGATACGTTAAACCTATGGCAATGTGTGGAACTGCAGCGGGAGCAGACGGACTTGAGATTGAGGTTCATACAAATCCGAAGGCTGCACTTTCAGATGGAGCACAGAGCCTTACACCTGCAGAATTCGAAGATCTTATGCAGGCAGTTGCTAAGATTCACGCAGCACTGTAGTTTCGGGCGCCGGGAGTGAATAAGCATAAATAAATTTTATGATAAGACATATCATAAAAACTCTTAGAGATGGACAGAGGGCAGGAAAATGGAGAAATCATACACCGAGACAACCGGGATAAAAACAGTAGGAATCATAGGACTCGGAATCATAGGAGCATCATTTGCAAAGGCATTTAAGGCAAACTCTGATGCAAGGATACTGGGGTACAACAGAACGGTATCTGTTGCACACTTTGCTAAAATGGAAGGCACGATTGACGATGTTCTTACCGAAGAGAATTTAGGCGAATGCGATCTTGTAATTCCTGCACTCTATCCTGATGCCATAATAGATTTCGTAAAAAAACATGCGAAGAAGTTTAAAAAGGGCGCTCTCGTAGTAGATGCAGCCGGACTTAAGAGAAAAATCTGCAGTGAGCTTTTTCCTGTTGCAAAGAAAAATGGCTTTACATTTGTGGGCGGGCACCCTATGGCAGGCAAGAAATATTCGGGTTACAAATATTCAGCGGACAATCTTTTTAAGCGTGCCTCACTGATAATATGTCCCGAGGATCAAAGAAGCATTCAGCTTATCAGCCGTATCAAAGAGGTATTTTCACCATGCGGCTTTGGAAGGATTACGGTATGTACACCTGAAGAGCATGATGAGGTGATTGCGTTTACGTCGGAAATGCCGCATATCATTTCAAATGCATTTATAAAAAGTCCGACTGCTAAAGGGCATAAAGGCTTTTCTGCAGGAAGCTACAATGACATGACTCGTGTTGCATGGCTGAATGAGACCATGTGGACAGAAATCTTCATGGAGAATAAGGATAACATTATAAAAGAGATTGACTTTCTTACAGCTTATCTTGCAGAATATAAGAAATCGCTGGAAGAAGGGGATTCGGAAACTTTGTGGCAGCTGCTTCACGAGGGTAAGGTTGCCAAGGAAGATATAGACGGAAAATCTTAGAATGGAAAAGTTAGTTCTTGAATCATATAAATACAGTATAAACGGGAGTATCCCGGCAATAGCATCAAAGTCTCATGCACACAGGCTTATCATAGCTGCGTCTCTTTCAGACAGACCTTCGAAGTTATGCATAAATACTACTTCGAATGATATTGAAGCCACGATAAGCTGCATGAAGATTCTTGGTGCTAATTTTGTGCCCTTTGATGGGGGATATGAGGTGACGCCGATTCCTGTAGTCGACGCTGAGAACGTATATGACGCAAGAGGTGATGCAGAATCATATATAGGTACAGTATCCGTAACTAACACAGATGGCACTGACAGTAGTGCGGCAGGAGCGTCGGGTGC
>AUXO016666704.1_pt1 | contig 11023 bp, 9 predicted proteins | sample 768731 | NCBI WGS metagenome assembly AUXO01 (sample SAMN02715735, study PRJNA202380) | gut metagenome | biome: sheep rumen | host: Ovis aries | place: New Zealand: Palmerston North
AAGATGATGAATCGCTGGGACAAGCTGGCCAAATTCCTCATCGTGAAGCACAACGACCAGATCATGCGTCCCTCCAAGGACGGAGAGATTGTGCGCGGTCGCCACACTTCCCCGGCCTATTCCCCTGTATTCATCGATGCAGTGAAGGCCCAGACGGGCAGCCGATACGTGAAACCGGCCGATAAATAAGGGCTAATTCAAGAGCACTCCTTTTCGGGAATAATGAGCACAAAGCGGGCACCGTCGGTGTACTGCGTGTCCAACCACACCTTTCCGCCCAGGCTGTCTGCCATATTACGGCAAATACTCAGTCCCAGGCCGGCGCCTTGCTTGCTGTTGTCCAGTTTCACAAAGCGGTCAAAGATGCTCTCCGCCTTCTCTGGCGGCACGCCCGGGCCCGTATCGGCCACTGAGAAAGTGATATAGCCAGGGTTCTCTGTCAGCGAGCTGGCAATGACAATTTGCCCGCTGGTGGTGTGCTTGCAGGCATTGGTAAGGAAATTAATCAAAATCTGCTGCACACGCATGCCGTCGGTCATATACCGGGCATCTTCGTCCAGGCCTGGCTGACGGACAATCTGCACCCCGCTGGAAAGGCGGTTTTCCACCGTCTTAATGGCCTGGCGGGCCATTTCATTCAGATTGGTGGGAGCCGGATTAACGGTATATCGGCCATTTTCCATGTCGGAGAGGCTTAACATGTCGTTAATCATCATGGTGAGCAGGCTGGAACTGTTCATCACATAGCCCAGATATTCCTCCTTTTCTTCCGGTGTAAGCGCCCCGTCGGGCATTCCCAGCAGCTGGGAGAAGCCAATGATGGAATTGAGCGGTGTGCGAATCTCGTGACTCATGTTCTGGATAAAGGCCGACTTCATCCGGTTGGCATTCTGGGCTATATCGCGGGCTTTCCTCATATGGGCCAGGCTGGCACCCAGAGTAAGCAGGACGAAGATAATCAGGCTCATGAAAGTCACGATTCCCACCCACATAATCTGCCGCCTGTTGGCATCCCAGAAGCTCACGGGTTCTCCGAATACCTCGGCCTCATCGGGAATGAGACGGGTGTCCAGGCCGAAGTATTCCATGGCGTGATAATTAAGCGTAGGAAAACCGGCCTGCAAATTAATATAGGGCAGGTTGGAGGGCTGGATGCCCTGGTCCAGGATATACGATATGTACTGGCGCACGGAAAGGTCGTATTCCGACTGAGAATAGCTATAGTATCCCACCACATTGGGGTGCTTCTCCAGATTGCTGGGGAACATAGTATATACCGGCGCCAGGGATTCTATGAGGGCCACCGTGTTGTGACGGGTAGAAACGCTTTCCAAATAACCTTTCCTGACGAGCCAAGAACCGTAGAATACGGCCATATCCGCACCAGATTCCTTTTTCAAAATGTCCAGCAGGCGGTCTGTAGAGGTATTGGAAGAAGAAATGCAATGGTATTCAATATACGGATGCTGCTCCTGCAGATACTCTTCCAAACGCCACTGTCGTTCTTTGCTCAAATAGTTCTCGCCGGTCACGAAGAACAGTTTCTTCAAGCCGGGCTGCACCTGCAGAATCGCTTCAACGGTTCGCCTGACCATGGGCGGAGCCGTAATGAGCGTCAGATTGGCCCGGAGGCTGGCTATGGGATAACGCTTGGCTTGGGGGTCTCCAGTGCAATGGAGCGTATAATCAATGTCACAATAATAGTCCTGCTCGCCTATCAGGAGCATGGGAACGTCGTGCCATTTCTTCTGGATGGTAGGGGCATAATTAAACGCACTGCCGCCCAGCACGATAACCAGCCTGGGCTGTGCAGGCCGGCTCTGGAGAATGCTGTCCACCGTATGTTCCAATTCTTCCACACTCCTGTGCGAAAGCAACTGGAGATGTTCCAGGTTAATGACCAGTTCCTGCCGTTCCCAGCGAAGCTGCTCAATAGGGGCCAGCATTTGCTGCGCCCATTCGCTGGAAGCCGTATGGGAAGAAAGGATGAAGATATCTTCTACAGGGACTCTTCCCTGGGCTTTCAGCCCTCCCAGGGACAGTAAAAGTGTGCTCAGACACAGAAGGACTTTGCGTAGCATAGCAAACTGTCTTTATGCCTTCCGGCTGGCCCAAACCTTGGGCGTGTAGCCGGTAATGCGCTTGAAGGTAGAATTGAAGGAAGAGGCGCTCAGGAAGCCCGATGCCTTGGCAATCTCTTCCTGAGAGGCGTTCTTGTTCTTGCGGATATACAGTTCTGCATAGTCTACCCGCATAATATTGAGCAGTTCCGGGAACCCTACCCCATAGGTTTGGTTCACCATCTTAGAAATATAAGTCTTGTTGCTGTCCAGCCGCAAAGCCACGTCCCCCAGAGTGAGACCGGGCTGCAGGAACAGTTCCTCATCCTGCATCAGGTGCTGAAAACGGGTTACCAGGCTGCCTTCGTCCCAATTCTTGGCATTACCGAAGAGAGCGGCAGATAGAGAAGGGGCACCCGCCCGGCGCACCGAGAAAGGATCTGACAAAGCATCCTTGTTCATGCTTATCCGGGATATCACATGCGTGAGTGAATCTCCACTCAAGTCATCCAGCATATCCAACACCATTTCCTCTGTCACGAGGGCCTTATTCTCCCGACTAAAATTGTATCGGAGGGCCGATCCCACTTCCTCTTCTGTAATAAATTCCTTAGTTCCAAAAAGAGCAAACATACCAAAGAAGAACAGAAGAAGAGAGATGATGGCAACCACCCAAAGGGTAACCACCGGATGCAACCTGTAGAAAGGAACGTGCAGGAAAACCTTGACGGAGAAACCGGCCAAGATAAAGAGAGAAAGTGTCATTTGCACTTGCAGAACGCTGATTTTGCGTCCTTTGAACAGGAAGCCCCACCAGTTGGAGGGTTTCAAATGATGACGTTTAATCAATATGCCACAATAGACCAGCATAATCACGGTTTCCAGGGCCATCAATCCCCTGAATACCACCACCGTCAAAATATAATAGACACGGTCTAAGCCCTCAAGGGTTTTGTCAAGGCCAAGGTGATAGCCGGAATAGATTTTTTCCAGGAGCAAGTCTGTCTCTGGTACCCCTTTAAGAAGGGTAATAAGAAGCGCTGCCGTAAACAGGGCTATGGGGATTACCACCCAGAAAAAATGTTCCGGCTTGGAATGGAACGGGGTACTCAGATGTGCAAAATAGATACAGGAAAGTGGAATAATGGCCGGCGCAGAAATAAGGATAACCAAATGGCTCACGGCGTCAGAGCCGGTGAGCGAGCCCAACATCACATCTCCTCCAGCAGTTAGGAAGACGATGAAGAGCAACAGGATCACCAGTTTGAACGTATCCAACCTGGATGCCATAAAACAGTGCACCAGCAGCCAGAACAGGCATACCAGGCCACAAATCACAAAAAAAGGTGTCAGGCTAACAGTTCCAGGAATCATATTTGGCCTCCTCCTTCGGCTTTCAACTGTTCGTCTACCTTGTTTTTCTCTTCCATGAGCAACGAAAGAAGCCAGTCCTGCTGTTCCTGTGAGAGTCCCAAATCCCTGCAGGCGCTTTCGTAACGGTTTAAAATAGCCTCCTGATAGCGGTGGTTTGCCATGGACTTGCGAATTTCGTCCTCAATAGTTTCGTGCTCAATCTCGTAGCAGTCTTGATAGTACTGCCTGTACACACGCTCCGAAGAGAAACCCAAACTATAATAAAACAGGGCCGATGACAAAATCACCACCCCCAGGATACCCACCAACAAGGGCACCCTTTGAATCAGGCCCAGCAGGGCCAGACCTGCGCCTATCAGAAAGAGCAGCAGGGCCAGCAACTGGTGCTTATGGTATTGTAAGATGGACTTCCAATTCATATTATTCGAAGGTATTGTACTGTTTTTTCTGTAAGAACTTTATTCTCATATTATTCTCTACCTCTTTGGCATTTAGCGCCTGCTGGAAGGCACGGCGTTCCATGAGTTGGGCACTGTTCTGGGCCTTCATACGGTCCAGGTTTTCTCTCAGGCGCCACTGATGCAGAAGGACGGTAAAGAAGGCAATCACAAACATTAACAGGAAGCTGGTGAGAATGGTGAACTGGTTGCGCACTTTCAGCCTGTGGGCTTCTTCCCTCAGCTGAACGTTGTGCAGTTCTGCCTCCAGAATGGCCACGTCTTCATTCTGCACCTTAATATAGGTAGAGTCTTTCTCTTCCATCAACTGGGAAAGCTGGTCATAAGCCTGCCGGTAGGCTCCTTGCTGGGCGTAAATAGCATGTTTCTGCTCCAGGCGTGCTCTCCTGCTCCCCAGGGCGTCGGCCTTTTCCAATGCCTCTTTCAGGAGGCCTTTAGAACGAAGGAATGTGATATCCAATCCATTACGGGTGTCGGCATCGGCCTGCAAGGAATAGGTGGGATCTTTCGTGAGACGCTCGTAATAGTCCCAGAAGTCAGGAAAATCTCCTTGCGCATGGCACAGCAAGGCCCGAGTAATGAGGACCTTGGGGCGAAGTGAAGGGAAAAAGTCTTGATAGGATTCTGCCTGCTTGCAAGCGGCCTCTGCCTCCTCGAAATGCTGCATCTTCACCTCTTCCTCTGCAATGAGAATATAGAGATTGGGCATTTCCTGCTCTGTGCGGGCTTCCCGGCAAAAGCGCAAGGCCTGCTCAAAATTCTCCACCGCATGGAAGGAATTGCTGCGGTAGCTTTGAATAAGTCCCAAGAGACGGTACGCGTACATGCGTCCCTGGGCATTGCGTTCTGCTACGGCCTGGCGTTCCATCTCACGGGTTTCCAGCACGGCGTCTGACACGCGGTCCAATAGAAGGAGGAAACCGCAGTATTCGTCCAGGAAAGAAAAGTAGAATTCCCGAAGATCTTTGCGGTCGGACAGAAGTTCTTTCATTTCTGCCGCCACCTCATCCATTCTCTCATATTCTCCCTGGGCATAGCGTACGGGCATTTCCAAAGACAGCCCCAGGCACTTGTAACGAATATTATTCTTATGAACACCCTCTTGATAAAGGGAGTCTGCCAGAGGGAGATTGTCCGGGCTGTACTCTTGCATCCTGGCCTGTGCATAGCGAAGGAAGGTGGGCTGGTCCACGTGCAATTGATTCACAATCTGCGCACGGAGACCCAGGCTCAGAAGAAGAGACAGCAAACAGATGGTTAGGCGACGCACGTTGCTATTAGGGATTCTTGCGTCCCTTGGCAATGGACAGCTGGGTTACCACGCAGGTTAACAGCTTTTCCATGATGATGGGCTTCATGATATAATCGTTGGCACCCAGGTTAAAGCCCTTGGAAACGTCATCGCTGGAGGTGAGAGCACTAAGGATGACTATTTGGATATCTGCATTCTCGGGGCTTTGCCGCAGACGGCGGATTACTTCAAAGCCGTCCACTCCGGGCATCATGAGATCCAGCAAAATAAGATCCGGTTTCTGTCTGGTCACGGAATCCAGGGCCTCCTGGCCACCGGGAGCCGTTTCCAGGGTAAAATTGAAACGGGACAACATCTTGCTCACCAAAAGCAGATTCAAAGGAATATCATCCACCGCCAGCACCCGGCAGTTGGAGAAGTCATAGTTTTGTGCGTAAATAGGAATCATAGCCGGGCGTTAGAAATCTGTGTTACTTTCGTATATCTTGGTTTCCCATCCGGACACGCTGGGTGCGAAACATATTTCGTGGTAAATGGAGCTAAGGTCCAAGCCCAGGTGGAAGGTATACTGCTTACCCGGCTCCATTGTATTTCCGGGAAGCACACCATAGATCATAAACTTCATTACCTGGTCTTTCAAAGGAGCAAAGGGTTCCTCTCCTACTTTAAAGCCGTCCACATCAAAAAGTACCTCTACATGTTGAAGGCCCATTTCAATCTCGTCCGGGATGGCATAGAAGCGGTGGCTTTCATCCATACTTTCCACCAACGCATCCTGTCCAACAAAGCGCTTCCCTGCGGTACCAACGCCAACAGGAGCATCTCCTTCAAACACCACGACATCCCGGTAATAGCCCTGATAATTCCAAATGCCCCTGCTTAAGAGAATGTCATTTACATATACTCCGGCAGAAGCCACATGATAGGCTGTTAGCTTTTTCAGATGAATGAGGCCCTGGAGGTCTTCCCAAGGGGTGACGTCATACACTTTAAAGCCGATATCGTTGGTGATGTGGCGGAATTCCAGAGGAAGCGTATTAAGCATATTGAGGGAACGCTCCACCGTCTTGGAAACAAGCGGACCAGCCTCTGTCTCGGAAAGCGCGTATGGAATGGAGTATGCCTGCAGGGACTTCTCGTAAGAAATATCTCTTACGTGCGGGTAATAGGCACTGAACTGAACGAGGTCTTGTATTTCCAGCAGACCATTGTTCAAGACAGTCTGATACCTCTTTGACTGATTACTATAGACCGCGACATTATCTAAAAGAAGGGTACCGGACGCCTCTTCTATACCAATTAAGGCAAATGGACGGTTTATATCCATAGTGGCTATCATATTGCTTTGCGTAGCCAGAGAGTCTTCACCGGCTTTAGTAGATTGCTTATTGGTGGGGAGTTTAACTCCATCACGAATTACGGATATCTCAAAACCTAGCTTACGACCACCCGAATCCATTGCGTCAGAGTCGTTACGCAATGAATTACAGGCAAGTAAAGCAAGCCCGCTAGCCAAAATGAATAGATTAAGTAAAGTTCTCATAATATCAGTTCTTTGCAAATATAATAAATATTTGCTTTAACGCAAACTTTTTCCAAAATATCACAACAAAATTATTACTTTTTAAAATTAATTAAATTCTAGAATGATTTAATTGATAATTTTTGAAACAAGAAAAGTTGAATTTTTATAAATTGAAACTAAAAGCAAAATGATAGCGAAAAATCATTGATTTACAATATCCCATTATCTAAACGAGGGTAAATTTACGAATCAGAATATTTTCAAATTCAATAATCAAGAATCCGAAAGTCTTGCCGAAAAAATTACAAAATAGTTTCAGATTAACAATAATTTTTAGTAAATTTAAATAGATAAGAAAGGAAAGAAATCCGAAAAAATTGTTGTTAAAGCGCAATATTTCAAGTATTTAGCCAAATTTAACCATGAATGGGCGCGCACATATAAATGGACTATCTATTGCATTCTGCAATCTTTTATTATGCAGTTTTAGCTTGTCCATGCGCGCGCAAGAGGGAGCTAAGACTCAAAATTGGCTGCATTTCCCCTGGAAGAATGTTTCATATTCCGAATATTTTTTCAAAAACGGTCATCACCTGGATTCTCTCGCCCAAATCATCCAATCCTATGGTTTGGAAAGAATTGAGTCGATAGACGTGGTTTCCTATACCTCTCCGGATGCTTCCTACGCAGAAAACTGGCAGTTTACTCAGCAGCGGGCCCAGCAATTTAACCAGGTATTCCGCAAATATTTCCCGGATGCAGCAGCCAAACTCAACGTGGTAGCCGGCGGTGAGGCATGGGAACTTCTTCACAAGCGCCTGGTGGCAGACCAGAAGCTGCGTCCCCGCTTCAAGAATCAGATTTTGGACATTCTGGAAGACAATACCATCGGCTCTGAGAACAGAAAAGAGCGGCTGAAGGCCGAATTGAGCGCTCATAACTACCAGTACATCTCCTTCGCCCACTTCCGCATGGTACGAGGCTTTGACGTTACGGTGCATCTGAATGGGGATATGCTCATCCAGGGTGTTCCTATGACACAGCTTCCCCACTTCCCTATTTCCACGGAAGAAGCTTTTTGCTCAGCTGCAATGAAATCTCAGCCAGAAGAACTGGCCGAAAAGCCCGTAGAAATAAAGCAGGATACTCGCGAAGTTATAGAGCCCATGGCTCCAGGCCACCCTATTATGGCCCTCAGCACCAATCTTCTCTACGACTTTACATACATTCCCCAATACGGAATTACCTCTATCCCCAGTTTCAGCCTGGAAATTTTCCCTTCTACGCGAAGCCGCTTTACCCTGGGCGCAGACGTTGAGTGGCCCATGTGGACTCATCCCAGCACTCACCGTTACATGCAGATTAACAATGTAACGCTCTGGACCCGCTTCTACTTCAAGCGCACGGGCCAAAATCTGCGCCACCGCGGGTGGTACGCTCTGGCCAGCGTAAACGGCGCCCGTTACGGCATTGGCCTCAATGCCAACAAGGGCTGGGAGGGCGAAGGCCTGGGCGCATCGCTAGGAGCCGGCTACAAGCTCACCATCGGCAAGTATTTCTTCCTGGACTTTGGTCTGGCGGCCGGTTTCTTCTACTCCGGCTACGATCCTTACGTCTGGGGCAACGACGCCACTAACTGGTATTACTACGACTATTACGGAGACCCGGACGCCTTCCAGAAGCGAAATCACCGTCTTTTCTGGGCCGGTCCCACGCGAGTATACATCTCATTGGGTTTCGATATTTGGAAACGGGGCAGGAGGACCGTAAGAAAATGACACGGATGCTCCGTCATATCCTTGTTCTGCTTACCGTATGCGCACAGGCGGCCGGATGCACCATTCTGCCGGAGCTGCACCTGCGTCAGCCCATGGAGGCCCAGATCATGCTGGAAACCCAGGTTAACGTAAGTGTTATGTGGCAAGTGAACTGGCAGGCCCAGTGGCAATTCCCCTGGAGCGAGCGCTCCTTCGGTCCTGTGGGATATCAGGAGCCTTCCAGCATACGGGTGCACGAATATCCGCTGGACACGGAAGGTCATCCCATGGCGCATAACGTGTTCAATTTCCACGGCACCAGCACCCTGATGCCCATCACCACCGGCGTATACGACCTCCTGTTCCACAACAACGACTCTGAAACCCTCCTGTTCAACTCTGAGGACGAACTGGGGAGCATTTTCTGCACCACACGCCAGATTTCTTCCGGCCTGAAGGAATCGGCCCACATTCAGACAACTTCGCAGAAGGCCACCAGGGCCGATAGCGAACCCCTCACAACGGAACCCGTAGCCCTGATGCCCGACCCTCTCTACGTCCTTTACGACCGAGGCCAGGTGATTAGCGACAAGCGAGAGGATTATGAGCTAATAGACGGCCGATACGTGCTGCACATCCACGGAGAGCTCAATCCCGCTACATACATTTACCTCTTCCAGGTGAAGCTCCTCAACAACGAGGGCCGCGTGGTGGGCAGTAACGGCGGTGGCGCCATTACCGGCGTAGCCTCTGGCGTAGATTTGCAAACCTTCATCACTTCCGCTTCTACCGTAAGCGTGCCTATGGACGTGTATTTTGACCCCCTGACCAACACTTTGGGCGCCCGCGTGGTCACCTTCGGCCTTCCGGACATCAATCCCTACGAGGAAGCCAGAAGCACCAAGGCCGATGGCAGCACCCACTACCTGGTGCTCAACATTACCTACAATAACAGCACGTGGAAGAATATCCGCATAGACATTTCCGAAGAACTCTGTTCCCTGCCCCTTGGCGGCGTCATCAACCTGGAGCTGGATGTGAACGACTTTCCTCCAGAAGGAGGCACTTCCGGCGGCGGTTTTGACGCCCTTATAGATGAATGGGAAGAGGAAAGCGGAAGCGCAACTATAGTTAACTAATTAATTGATAATATTTTAACAAACCACAAGCGTATGAAAAAGATTATGATTCTCGCAGCTATTGCTGCCGCAGCCATCAGCTGCTCCAAGACTTTTGAGGTCAATGAAGCCATTGGTGAATCTCCTATCGGCTTCAACACATGGAATGATGTGCTTACTAAAGCCAGAACAAATGGAACTGGGACTTCCTCATTTGCCAACGGCGAAATGTTCGGTGTTTATGGCACCAAACGGGTGAGTGCAACACCTTATGAAGTTTTCAATGGCGCTGCCATTAAAGCTACCGTAAGTGAAGCTGTCAGCTGGAACTATAATGATGCCAGCGATATCAAATACTGGGATCCGGCAGCCACCAGCTACACCTTCTATGCCGCTCTTCCGTCCTCTATGGTAACGGCTTACAACAGCCTAACAGACGAACAGAAAACAGCTAACGGGAATGCTGCTTATTCTGCCAATGGTAAGTTTTACGGCAGCTTTACTTTTAATGATCCTACTGCCATCACTAATGATGTGATGATTGCTTCAGAAACGACCGTTACCAGTGGCAATTTTAAGCAGGAAGTTCAGCTTGCTTTCAACCATATTGCCTCTTGTGTATCCCTGGTTGCAAAGAAAGATGCCGCTCTTTCCGGTGCTACTGTTAAAGTAACAGGCGTCAAGTTCAATAACGTTAAAAAGAGTGGTAATTTCCATGTTACGGCCTATAGTACATCTCCTTCCGTTACCTGGAGCAACCAGAGCGGATTCATTGAAACTGTGACCGATTCCAAAATCTACAGTGTAAATATTGGTGGAGATAAAACTGTTGATGCCTATTCCACTTACGAAGCAGATCACGACGTGGATGCAACCAACGGTGACCCTAACGCAATTTTTGGCGGTCTCGTTTTCCTTCCCCAAACCTTTACGGACGGTACGGAGCAGATGCTTATTTCCTATACCATCAAGGTTGGTAATGAGCCGGCTAATGTTTACACAGATGTTCCGGTAGATCTCTATGATTTCATGGACTCTGACTCCAATGATAACAGCGCAGGTTCCCATGTCTCTTCCTGGGACTTTGGCAAGCACTACACTTACACCATTACCATCGGCGCCAATGCCATCCAGTTCAGTGCAAGTGTTAACCCCTGGACTGCTTCTTCCTCCGCATATTACTACCTCGTCGACTAATCATGTTTAACCGCATCATACGCATAGCAGTCGCTGTGGGCGCACTCTTCATGTTGGGAGGGTGCGTCCGCAAGGCTGAGCTTACGCCGGAATCCGAGGAGAATTACATCGGATTCAGCGCAGGTCAGTCTCCCCTGCTGCGTGATGCGTCCACCAAGAGCACCACAGAAAGCTTCTCCTCCAACGACGACACCTTTGCCGTCTTTGGCGAGCGGGTCACATCGGCCGACGAGCATTCTCAGGTATTTAACGGCACCACGGTCTCTCACCACTACATTTATG
>AUXO010652303.1_pt1 | contig 11022 bp, 9 predicted proteins | sample 768731 | NCBI WGS metagenome assembly AUXO01 (sample SAMN02715735, study PRJNA202380) | gut metagenome | biome: sheep rumen | host: Ovis aries | place: New Zealand: Palmerston North
GCATACCATTTTGTCTTTGAGATTTTATAGTCCTCTACTATCTTCTTTATTTCATCGATCCAATCTTTATGGCAGACGATTTCAATCGCATCAATATTTTTATTCTTTTGAAATATCTCTAGTGTATACGCAAGAATTGGTTTATCCATCACCCGGATAAATTGTTTTGGCATTCCTGCTCCAATCCTGGTTCCGGTTCCTCCGGCAAGGATAATAGCTACATTCATACCTGACACCTCTTTCCATTTCTTTGAATGAGCATAGTAGTATAGTTCCTTTAATTATACCCATTACAGTTTCTGTATTTTACACTACCCATAATCGAATGTCAAATTCTAATCACGCTTCTATAGACAAGTATTCCAAAAGGCTTGAATAATCACCTCTTGTTGATTTATAATAACCTTTATAATAATTGGAGGAACTATTCATGTCTGTTGGTGCAAATATTAAAAAAAGAAGATACGAATTACGAATGTCGCAGCAGGATTTGGCAGATGCACTAGGTTACAAAACCAGATCTACTATCGCAAAAATTGAATCAGGAGAGAATGATGTTTCACAAAAAAAGCTTCGCAAATTTGCTGAAGTATTAGACACATCCGTGGAAGCTCTGATTACGGGTATCCCAGCTGCAACCGCATCACCCGTTCACGAACACAGTACAAGTGTACCTACCGCTATCCCTTCCAAGCGCTGCAAAACAGTAGCAATAATACTTGCCGGAGGAAAATCCAGCAGAAATAAGCAAAATATCCCAAATCAATTTATTAATATACAAGGCAAGCCTGTGATTGTTTATTGCCTGGAGGCTTATCAGGCTCATCCAGCCATTGATGATATATATATTGTCTGTCTCAAAGGATGGGATAACATCGTAACTGCTTATGCGGAGCAATACCAAATCACAAAACTTCGAGGACTTATTCCTGCTTCTTCCTCCGGCATTCTTTCAGTTAAAAATGGTCTTGAATATATACAAGGTCTATATTCGGATGAGGATATTATCATTTACCAGGAATCAACTCGTCCAATGGTATCTGTAGACATGATTTCCAGACTGTTACAGGCATGTTATGAAAACGGATCTGCCAATATATGCCAATCAATGAGAGATTATGTACAATTTACATACATTAATAAAGAAGCGAGTTATATTGATCGTAATTCTATTGTTGATCTCCAGTCACCTGAAGCATATAAATTCAATTTACTCAAAGAACTGTTCAGTAAGGCAAAAAAACAGCAACATCCCTTAACAGAGAGTTGCTGTGTTATGCTTATGTATAATCTTGGCTATAAAATTAATTTTATTGAAGGCAGTGTGAATAACATAAAAATAATACGTCAGGAAGACATTGCAGTTTTCGAAGCCTTAATCAAAAGCTGAGCATCATAGTTCCCCTAAAGAGGAGCTTGAAAAAAATACTCTAATAAGAGTCACGGCTTCAAAAGCATACCGCTGTCAGAAAAACACTCTATATGGAACATCTTGTGCACTATTATAATACATCTGCCTATAGTAATATAACAATCCAAACATAATCATTGCAATATAACAGAATACACGCAGAGTTCTGGTGGAGACTCTTTTTAAAACCTTGGGAATCAATAGTATCATAAAAATGTCATAATAATAACCGACTCGCCATAATAAGTAAACCTGCGTTGTCAATGTTGTAATTTCTGCTGATATAATGCTCAGGCATCCCAGGCGATAAATATCTTTATTACCTTCTCGCTTCGGATTCAGCATAAATACCAATACTGCAAATGCTATTTTCAGCAAGATGAATACTATATTTATAGTGGTTATGGATCTTCCTACATACCTTCCCTGATACTCTCGATATCTCACATATCTAGGCAGTAATGTAAGCACTAAATTCTCAAAGTAACTAAAAAAAGTAAGTATAAATGCACTGGCTACAGATGTTAAAAGAATTATTTTTCGATCTACTTGCTTGATAAATAACACTACAAAATAAAGTATGCAAAAAATGGCACTGGTATGAAAACTCATAGCAACCAGCAAAAGAATCACTGAAGTAATAACATTTTTCCGATTGAATTCTTTCTTAAGCACAGTGTAGATATTGACAGCAATACTCAGTGCCAGATACTGTCTTAAACTAACCATTGATGTAAACAAATGGTTTAATGTAATCCAGAAATATACAGGCCATATTGCGTATTCATTTTCGTCTGTATTGTGATAGATAAAATAACCGAAGTTCATCATCATCAACAGACTCACCGCAAAAAGCATAAATTGCGGATTAGAAGTAAACGTACCTACCAGTTTATTTAAAAAGACATATCCTACTTCATGTTTTGTAACAGTGAATGCATCTATCCAACTATATCGGTTTATAAGGTTAAATATGTATATATAATCATTAGTGTCAATGCCGACCGTTTCAGCGCGCAAAGACTCTAAAATCACAATACTAAGGAAAGACATTACTACAAATACCTTATTTTTTTGTTTAGAAGGTCTTCCTCCCCGATATATAAGAATAGCTATTGCAAAGATATATACTAGCAGCAGAAAATAAACTGTCATTTACCATTCTCTCCATTAATCAGTCTTTCACAACACTGGGTTCTACCTTCGTAGTAATGTTGGTTTGATACTTTATCTGTTATTTGTTTTTTACTCTTCTGGCAATAATGCCTCTGACCTTATTGAGAAGGAATTGTGTTTCGTGAGTTTTTATCGTTACAGCAAGTATCGCAGTTGGCACAGTAACGACTACAATTGAAGCATAAATGAACACAGGTATCCATCCTCTGCCGCCTATAAACTTCACACACAGCATATAATCCAAAGCACCAATTACACTTACTATAGCTAAATATTTAAACAATTTTGAAAAATACCGTACCGGACTATATGCATTTTTAAACCCATACTTGTGAATAATAATGGGATCATACCACATTATAGTAGTCCAGTCAGCAACAATAGTCCCTACTAAAACACCGCAAATTCCCCATTTGGAAACAAGAGCCACTGAAACAACCAGGTTTATAATCATCCCTGCAACCGGTCTATATTTCGCCTGCTGGAACAATCCCATTGTTGCTCTATACTTGTTCATAGGCTGACGCAAAACCAATCCTACTATTTCTATACCCATCAAGAGGGAGAACGGCTGTTCAAGCAGCCATTCATCTCCAATCCACGCAGAGACTGCTGCATTTGATACAACAAAAATTCCTACTCCTGCTGTCCCCCCCAGGATGATTGCCAGCAAATTTATAACTTCATAAACTTCATACTCATGTTTTACATCATGTGTTGTATGTAGGTTGCCTAGACTATGAGATATCGAATTAAATATTTTTGAGAACAGTGTGTTAATCGAGGTATAGAATACATAATAATTTGAATATAATGCTACGGTATCCAGACCACATACTGCAGAAAGAATAATATTGTCAGTTGCCTTTAAGACTACTCCATTCAATTTGTACAGAAATAGTGCACTACAGTCTTTTACAACCTCTATTATTTCTTTTTTATCCAGTGTCTCATTAACTTTTTCCGTAATAAACGGATACATTTTGTTGGCTAATATTGCACATACCAGATTCTGAAATATCACTTGGAGTATTGATATCAGAACGTAAACTTCAAACCTGGGATATATCAATAGGACCATTATCTGTATCATCGCAGTTATAATTGTTACAAAATACGTTATAGCGTTTACCAGATATTCTTTCTGATCTGCTTTTATTAAGGAACTTTTATACGCTAAAAATAAATACGATGATACTGTTTTAAACAAGTACATTAAGAAAATGACTACAACATTTATATTTAAACCAAGCAATCTGTCATAGTCTTTAATTAAAAATCTCAAAAATGGAATCAGACAAATTCCAATACATGAGATTGCAATTCCTATAAAAAAATAAACCTTTCGATAAAAATGAACGAGTATGTTAATCCGCTTTTCATCATGCTTCGCTAAAGGCTCATATAGTTTGAATAATATAGCACTTCCGACTCCGAATTCTACGAGTGAAAGCATAGACAGAATATTGGAAAACAGCCCCCCTATTCCAAGATAAGATTTTCCCAGAGTACGAATAAATACCGTACGTACAATAAATTGAACAAAAATGTTTAATAATTGTCCGCCTATACTACTGATAAAATTCAGTAGAGAATTCACTGTTCTGGAATTCTGTTTTGATAAATTAACTTTCATAATTATCTGGCCTTAAATGTTATTAATATGCCGAAATCTTTTTCCAGAGTCTTTCCGAATAGCAATCGCAAGGATTATGTACTTCTGGTTTCAGCTTCTCTCTTTCCGCTTTGTAATCATCTTTACCTAAAGCGACCTCCACTATAAAATCTTTTAAATCTTCATAGCTGTACATGTGATTGCCCGGCATAAATTCCAGCGGATCATCAAATACAAAGCCTCTGGTATCCTTGTAATCTTCATAGTCATCCAATGAAAAAGCAATTGGTTTATCCAATAAAATATAGTCAATCGCAATCGATGAATAATCTGTTATCAGAGCATCGGTATATCTTAATAGATTGTAAAGTTCGATATCTTTGTCGCTCAAATCTTTTCCGGAGATAAATTTGATATTAGTATATTCTCCTGATTCACCACTATACTTAATCTGATACGGATGTCTTTTAATACATATCGTCACAGAATGATTTTTACAAAATTGATTTAATTGCTCTAACTGCTCATTAGAATTTAACAGGGGCATGTCATAATCGCTAAGCTTGCTTTCTTCCGGATATAATCCAGTACCGGTATTACGGTAAGTAGGCATCCATATGATTAACTTATTACTAAATTTTCCTCTAATAACATCAGAGAATTCTTTTCCCTTCTCTGATTCTTGAAGCATAAAATCATATCTTGGATAGCCAAGCGGTAGAATCTGCTCTCTTTTGCAACCCCAGAATTTTTCCTTAGTATCAATAAAAACACGTCCCGGAACAAGTGCATAATCAAATGGATTTGTAATCACGTATGGTTTTCCGGTCTTCTGAATTTCTTTGTAGCCACATCCATGCCACAAATTAATTACTAATTGAGATGCTTTCTTCTTTATATAGCGCATCGGAGATCCATGAGTAAAAAACACATAGCGTGCTGTACTTATCTCCTTCAATGCTTTTAAAGAAGCACCATGATGCCATTTTGAACCAATCTTAATAAATTCTGTATTCCGGTATTTACTTTTTATATTTTCGTTGATATCACCTTTTACCAACCAAACAAAACGAAACTCCGGTGAGGAATCCTGAAGATATTGAAATAATGCTTTTGCATTATCTGAAAAATCCGGATTTGAACTAAAGATAATTTTTTGCTGTTTTACAGATGCACGGCTTAAATAAACACGACAATAAAGTTCGCTGCTTATCTTATAAATAATGCTCAGGCCTGCGAACCCTATTGTTTTTACCAACCCATTCTCTCTTATTCTCTTTTTTAATATAATTATCTGCTTTTTCATATATCTTTTACAACGTTCATATCACGATAAAATATAGCTGCTTTTTCTTTCATCGGTACTCTAAAACTGCATAACACCCTGGCTCGATGTCTTCTTTGAACAAACTTCCCATCCCTTATTCTCAAAATATCTTCAATCAAAGCCTTTTCCGTTTTGCTTTTTATATTCTGATCTAACAGTTCCTTCGACAACCTCAAGAGCTTTTTACAATAATCGAATAAGTCATAAACATTCGTATTGATTTTTGTCCTGAACAATTCATCCAGAATGCTGATAATCTCATAAGCATATTTCACTTTATCTTCATCGCTTAGTAAGTCTACGCTATTGAATAAAATTATTTCTCGATCTATATTATTCCTGTATTTTCCACAAAGGACACTTTCCTTTTTTCTCTTTATATGGCTTATGCTTTTTTCCTGACATCTATAGTTATAAAGAGCCTGATGAGTTCTAACAGTCCTGTGTACATTTTCAATAATCGTTGCTGTCCATACAGCATCTTCCATATAATTTCTTCCCTCGGGAAAAGAAACGTCAAGAGTTATCTCTCTCCGATAAATCTTGTTCATTACTCTATTGAACATACGAGTATTTAAATATTCATGGACTGTTTGTTTCTTATCGAACAGACCATCTGTCCACTTTCCCTCATTCTCACCATTCTTACAGAAATCACATACCGCCACGTCTGCCTTATTCTCTCGGATAAGACCTGTCAGAATTTCCAGAAAATTGTTCTCCAACCAATCGTCTGCATCCACAAAAGCAAGATATTCTCCCTCAGCTAACTTCAGCCCGGTATTTCTGGCAGCAGAAGACCCTTTGTTTTCTTGAGAAAAAACTTTAAACCGATTGTCAAGGGATGCATATTCTTCTGCTAGTGAGAGAGATCGATCAGTACTTCCATCGTTAATGATAATAGCTTCGAAATTGGAGTATGTTTGATTTTGTATGCTGTTAAAACACTCTGTAATATACTTCTCTGCATTATAAACAGGGATTATAATAGATACCTTTCCATCATTCATAACTCTTAACCACCCCAAAAGCTTTTTAGCAAATACCACTAAGACTGATTTTTGCATGCTATTAAATCATATATTCGTTTACAATTTGAAGTATCGCATAATGTAAAAGTTTTCTTGTATTCTTCCAGATAATCGTCGCTTACTACACAGTCATTTTTCAGCGTTCTGTCTAATGCTGCAATTACTTCATCAGAACTTGAACAGGATGATCCAAAGCTTGTCTTTCTATAGTCAAACCATCCTTCACTATAATGATATCTCCTAAACTTCTCATAATCGAACTGATAAAATAATACAGGCTTCTTCATATAAACCATATCAAAGAAGACACTTGAATAGTCAGTTATCAGCATTTTAGATGACTTCATCAGTTCCTGCAAATTTTCTGGATACTCATTCGCATCGTGAATATACTCATTGATGATACTTGATCCATTCAGAAGAGCTCTCATATTAGGATGCGGCATAAAGATAACTTCAAGATCATATTTAATAACTAATGCTATAAAATCGTCTGAATTCAGGAGTTCATACCACTTCCTATAGTACTCGGAAGATTTAAGATCACGTTCACTATTTTCTATTACTTCAGATTTTAAGCTTAACCACTTTCGCCATGTCGGCATAATCAGAATTCTGTTTTTTTTGCATCTATAATTATGTAGTGCATCAAACCGCGCAAAACCGGTCATTTGAACAGTTCCTGGCGGATACCCAAAAGAATTCTCAATAAAGTCTGTTTCCGGCTTGGCTCCGGTAATAAAATACACAGTATTCGGTCTATGAGAAGCCAGAATAAAATCTGCCTTATTAATCGTTATACCGTGCTGTAAAAAAACATGCTTTGGTTTGAAAATCCCTAAACGCTCAAAAAAAGTGCATACATACCCGTTCGGTTTAAAACTCTGCGAACTTATTAGATATTCAGCATTAAAATATAGCAGCCAGTGTCTAATGCTGCCGTAAGGAACTATATTTCCGTATTTCTCTACATTTTTATAGTCTGCACTTTTTACATCTATTGCATAATAACATGATCTTTCAGGATGTGTTGTTCTGCAATATTTATAAAAATGATATCCATTATCACATGCTTCTTGCGCCCGTTCACAAACCGCCCAACTTGAACGAAGTTTTTTCCTGAAAAAAGGACTTGCAATTAAGGCTGCAGTCATCGGAAATATAGATAGGATATCTTTTAGCCGAACATCCTTTACTTTATTTAAGTGGTACTTAATACCCAACCCTTTTGACATATTTTAAATCCCAGAAAATTATTTCTTTATCCCATATTCGTTTTGGATCTCTACTAATCCCGGTTCTGAAGTATATCTCCATGTCGGATCCGGAATCCGCCAGTTTGCCGAATAAGCTGATGCAAGATACTCCTCACTATTCGCAGGTACATTCGTTTGAACAGTTCCGCTGTTAAAGCGTACTAATCCCGGTATCCTTGTTCTATGCATTTCAAGAACCGTATAAGTCTTATCATCCGGGTATTCGACATCCATCTTCCGGTAAAAAACATATATTAAAGAATTACTTTTTGTTTCAATATGTCTAAAAAAGTCCACATGAGTTACACCATCACTATATGAAAACTCCACAGGTCGGTTTTTATAATAAAAAGTGTGAACCTTTTTCATTTTCAATTTTCGCATTACTCTGTCTAAGTCTTTGGGAGTAAATTCTTTGCTGAAATAAATGCCAAAATCTATGTCTCGATCATACTCAATAAGTTTTTTATCCCTGATCAGACCGAGAAGTGTTCCACAATCTACAAAATACTGTACATTTTTCGCACTTAATTCATTATCTATCTTTTCAATAATTGAATACCCTTTATTTTGAAGTGCTTTCTTTTGAAAATCAAAAAAATATTTAGTTTTCAATTTCCCCAATGTAGCTCTATATGACTTAATCAGCCAATTATGCTTCAATGCAAACTTTTTGAGATCTTCCCTGAGCATTTGTAAATTTCCTCCAGCCTAATTTTTTAAAACACATTTTTCGTAATCAGCCCGGCAAGAGTATATGATACCGGGATTACTCTCCTAATCACTACTGATTTTAATACCCCGTAATATTCATCCAGAAAAGGTCTTAAATATATATTATTTTTATAATTAATCCTTTTCAATTCATAATTTGCTTCTACATAGGCTGCTCTGTCTTTATTGTACGCAGCTACCAACAGGACCAGAAGAAGAGTATATATGTACCGATAATCAAAATACCTGTCTAATTTTTTTTCGTATTTCGTATTCTGTATAAGAAGTTGCTTCAAACTCTTTGTATATTCAACTCCTTCTTGATAATGTTTTAATTTTCCCTTCAAAGAACCTCCGCTTAAGCTGTTCTGGCCCACTCGGTAATAGTATAATCTCTCCTTAGTATAAGAAATTCCTTTTGCATTTAAGAGAACTGATATGTTGGCATATTCTGAGATTTGAGGATATAGCCATTGGAAGCGAATCCGTTCCAGTAATGTCTTTTTCATCAGTTTATTCCATAGCTGCGAATTTCTATCTATAAAATAGCCATTTATTTTTCCATGATATTCTTTAAACCATTTCCCTTTATTTTTTACTTTTTCCGGATAGAATCTATAGTCACAATATACACATTCAGCACCGGTCCTCATTGCGAGACTATATAGCGTTTCATACATTGACTCATGGATAAAATCATCCGAATCAACCCAACCGATATATTCACCGTCCGCATGATTCAAGCCTGTTACCCTGGCATACTTAACACCCTGATTCTTTTGATTTATCAGCTTTATGTTAGGATTGTTTTTACACAAATCTTCAACTATTTTTTCAGTAGCATCCGTTGAGCCATCATTCACAACGACAATCTGAATTTCCTTCTTTGTTTGTCTTAAAATTGACTGAATACATTCACCTATATATTCCTCAGAGTTATAAACAGGAATAATTACTGAAATATCATATTCTGTATCATTCACGGATTCCATAGTAAATATATCCCTTCTTATACAATAAAGATGTTCAAAGAACACTAACTTACTAAATTACCAAAAAAGGAAAACATACTGTCAGTTCTTACAGTAGTACTCACCTTTATAACTTGTATAAGGCGTATTTAAATCAATATACAATGTATTATGCTTGACACACTGCTGGTCTACCGGAGGAAGTTTCATATAATCGCCATACATCATCCGGCAATACTCATCTGATCCACCCATTATCTGGACACTAATATCCTCGAAAGTGACTTTCTTGTTTTTTTCCAGCCATGATTTCGGGAACGGATGAGTCAATTCCCGGAAAGTAGAAGTAAGAACTATATATTCCTGACAAGTATCCCAATTAAAGGCGATCATATTTTTTTCCGCTTTTTTCCAAATCATGTATCTCAATCTTGGATTTTTAATTAATTTAAGCAGAAGGGTTGTTCCAAAATTTATACATTTTGTCATTTTACCGCCATTAAATTCTTGCTTACATTGAATGTTATAAATTGAAAAAAGGACAGCATTAAAAAATTGCCAAAATTGACCGATCTTATTCTTTGCTCTGGCATCGATGGGTATAATATCTATATAGACCCCATGTTCTATATCCTCATTCTCGCTTCGCTTATTTATAAAGGTCGTATTCAAGTCAACCATCTGCATCACTCTATGATGATAATTTTTCTTCGCTGATGTCCGACATAACTTATAATGTCCGAATATAGTTTTATTTCCAATCAAATGCCACAATTTCTCATAATCAGACCTTGGCATATAAATATCCAAATCATCATCCCATGGAATAAAGCCTTGATGTCTCAAGGCTCCAATACACGTTCCTCCTGCCAGGAAGTATTCATAATTGTACTTATCACATACTCGTATTAATACTTTTAAAATACTAAGCATTTTATCCTGCAAATCAGCAATGCCACAGGAATTATCCTTTACACTCATCTATATAACCCCATCCTTCTTTGAAATCGCCGTCGTCTGCCCCGCATCGACCCCCTCCGTACTCTCCGGTATAAAAAGGATCTTAATCGTGGCAAGTATGATTCTCAAATCCGTAACAAATCCCTGATGCGCAATATACATCAAATCCATCTGAAGTTTATCGTAGGGCTCCGTATTATATTTCCCGTACACCTGAGCGTACCCTGTAAGTCCGGCCTTGACCTGAAGCCTCAGTGCAAACTCCGGCATCTCTTTCTCATATGACCTGGCAATTTCCGGTCTCTCAGGTCTGGGACCGACAATCGTCATATCTCCCTTCAAAATGCAGAAAATCTGAGGAATCTCGTCGATTCGCACCGCACGAATAATCTTTCCGATTGGTGTTATGCGGTCATCTCCCTTTGACGCCAGACGGGCAACACCATCTTTTTCCGCATCTACTTTCATGCTGCGGAATTTATATACATAAAATTCTTTTCTATCCTTGGTAAGGCGAACTTGTTTATAAAAAATCGGACCACGATCATAAAGTTTTATTGC
>AUXO018382560.1_pt1 | contig 11022 bp, 23 predicted proteins | sample 768731 | NCBI WGS metagenome assembly AUXO01 (sample SAMN02715735, study PRJNA202380) | gut metagenome | biome: sheep rumen | host: Ovis aries | place: New Zealand: Palmerston North
CTCTTCTTCCTTTTGGCACCTTTCATCATCTCCTTTAACCATCTTTAAGTCCTTCCATTCTTTATCTAGCCATTATTGAATATTCTTCATTTTTAGCGCTTCACGTGCGGTTCTTTTTGCTATGTTCATTTTTGGTATTTCGGCGCCAGTTGACAGCTCTGAGTCCACATGCAGTACTGCATGGTTTGCAGCTTTTGAAGTTACCCGCCACATTATTTAGTGATTTTTCGATCCACGATACATGCAGTACTGCATGGTTTGCAGCTTTTGAAGTTACCCCGCGATCAGGAATTCCTTTATACCTGTCTACGCCAGCTTTCTTTAGCTCGTTCATTGCATATACCTCGGCTTCTGCTTCCGTTCTAAACGGTGCGCCTCCGCCGCCTCTTCTTCCTTTCGGCATAAATCTACCACCCTTTCATAATCTCTGATCGCCTTTAGCATCTTAAAAAAATCCACAATTACAATCACCAGCAGGATAACCGTGAAAATTGTCATCGCTGTTAATGCTACTACTACCTTATCTTCCATTTTCAACCCCAAATTCTTTAATTATTTCTCTATTCGCTTGCATTCGAGCTTCTTTTAATGTGTTATACATTTCTTTTGATGCGTTGAATCTGCATGCCTGCGTCATTAACATGTCGAGCATATCTACAGCGTTATGATAATAAACTCTCGCATCTAACTTTTTGTCATTGTCTTTCATTACTGTCCTTCTTCCTTTTTGGCTTACCATCTTTAAATACGATTCTCATGATACCGCCCCTCCCTTCGGTAAAGCGGTACCCGATCACGTAATATTTTCTTTCAATTTCTCTTATTTTGTCTCTTTCAAACTCCCAGCATGTCCCTTCTATTAAAAGTCTTTTAATTTCTTCCATTTTCCATTATTTTTTCCATCATCTTGCACTTTTCACGCAGCGTATCCACTTTTTCCCTTTCGTGCTTCTGTTCTTCTTTCAGTGCTGTGTTTTCCTTGATCAGCATAGCCATAGCTCCGCTCATAGCTTCGATTACCTTGTTAAGAGATTTCAGCTCTTCCATCAAAGGCTCAATCTGATCAACATAAAGCATCAGCATGCCAAACGTTTTTCTTTTTTTTAACGGATTTGTTTCAAATTCATCAAATAAGTTAATTAAATTTCTTAAATCCTGATCTTTCATGTTCCTTACCAGCTAAAGATTTTAAAAAATCCATTCCTTTCCGCCCACGCATCTACAAATTTGCGGACATTCTCTTCCGGGCGCGCGTTAAACTTTGCACGGCACTGGATGATCTTGCTCCCTTCAAGTTCCAGAGTGGCCAGCGGTTTATTCTTGTTATCGATTCTTCTAACAAAAAATATTTCCGTTTCCTGCTTGGCCACTCTTTCATCGTACATCTTCACGCAGTGATGCATTAACGACGATTCCTTGATCAGTTCCTCTCTATTCACAGCTGGCCTGATCAGCAGTCCAACTTTTTTATCGCCATATGACATCTTCATATGCGCCAGACAGTTTTTCTTAATTCCCTGGTTTAGGCTTAAGCTTTTCTCCTTTTCCTTCGATGCCTGTACTTTCCAGTTCTGCCTGTCATGAGCGTCCCAAAAATATTTAGGATAAAGTGCCACTTTTGTTTTTTCTTCTCCGTTTGCATCCAGCATAGCGATGTAATCGTTATAATCCCTCCACTGCGTATTTCTCCATTTGCTGGCTGTTGTACAAACGTATTCTATCGCTCTCCTGTCTTTGCTCACAGCTTCCTGATACGATCCAGAATAATTAATTTTTGCCATTTCTTTTATGAGATTTATGTCCGGATTCCTATTTTCCGGCGGCACTTTTGTAAGCTGATCCATTTCTCTTACACTTAAATTGTTTATTACAGCGCATCTGATACGCTTGTCTTTGTGACACTTATCAAACGTGCTTTTTACAAAATTGCCTCCCGAAACTGCATCCTTAACCGCGTTGAACGATCCAACCTTCACAAACTTTTCAATGTCTGGTGCTACCTTGTATGCTTCCAGATACAACCTCACATCCAGTCCTTTTATCTTTTTTATAGCCTGATCGATGGCCGAATATTTAAACATTGTTCCTCTGATCACTGATTTCACCGGTCCGGTCACGTTAATCCACCGGTACTGCCGGTAATATTTCGTGCGTTTATCACTGCTCCAGCGTTTTCCTTGCTCATAATATTTCGAATGCCATATCTCTCCCCACGAGTCCATAGTTTTTAATGAATAACGCTTAACAGCTATATCCCTATCAACATTAAGGCGCGATATTTCGTATATTTCAAACCGCTCAATATAATTGCACCTCTTATCGATGGTCCTTTCTACATGCACCATGCGCATGATCAGCTCGCCATCCAGCCTGTCAATCATTGACAAATCACATGACAGCGTCCTGTACTGATTCTGCACCGGTCCGGTCACCACGAGATTTGCTCCGCATTCGCATTTATGCTTCTTCCCTTTTTCAAATCTCTCTGTTGTGCTGTGCCACCTCTGGCATTTTGTGCAGAAGTACATATAATGGCCGGAGTAGTGCGTCGTGTAATAAAACTTGATCTCGTCCTGATCCTTATAAAGAATCTTTTTTGCTGCATTTTTGCAGCGCTCAATCTGCTTATCTGTCAGATCAGGCATTGCGATCAGCTCTTTTTCAATGTCCGCAATTTTTTTCTTCATAAGTAAGTTCCTCCTAGAGATCAAACAAAGACATCTGTTTAATTTCATCATTTTCCTTTTTCTTTTTAGTCTTCTTTCTTTTTTTCTTCAGCTTTTCAATTTCTTCGTCTTTCTCTTTTATCACGGCCATAAGCTTTTCTTTCTCGGCATTGTCATCAAATGCTGGCTGAACCGCAACCTCAGCACCGCCCAGCGGCACATCATCCACATCAATATTTTCATCATAATAATGAACAGCCATTCCAAATACTTCGCTGTCGCTCATGTATACCTGAGTGCCTCTCTTTTTTGCTTCTGACAAAATATATGATGCACATTTATTAAGACTTTTCTGATCGTCTTCCAGCTTATCCCTGATGTCATTCCTTGTTATCAGGTAGTCCGCTACCGGCTTCATCCATTCTAATTTGCTACCGGCAAGACTATTGCACTGTTCCTCAAAGCTCATTTCCAACACTCCTTATTTTCTTTTGCTTGCACGGATGCACGCACTTGTCATTTTCTCCTGCGACACTTCACGGATCGCAAGCCTCACATACGCTTCGCGCACGCCCATCTTTTCAGCTATTTCACTAATTTCCATCACATCTTCTTTCCTCCATTGTCCTGATGTATATCCCATATACATGTTCCAGATCTCCTTGGCCTGGTCTCTGGTGTACATTACTGACTGTTTCCGACACTGGCCATGGCTTTTAATGAGATCCTCATAGCTTTCATACCCAAGATAGGATATCATCAGGTTTCTTGCTTCTACATACCCCATTCTCATTTCTTTAGCGGCTTTCTTCAGGCTACTTCTGCGGTAAAGATCAACCAGTTTCCTGGCTTTTTCCTCAATCGTTTCATCCATTCTCTTCACCATCCTTGATATACTTACTGTTTTTATCCTATATATATTCGTTGGACGTCACCATAAATTATTTTTAATCGCCTATATGACAATTTTTATTGATATACTCAATACTTTTATCCATTTTTTAGCCTCATATTGATTTTGACTATTCACAAGCTTTAATATGGTCTAAATTCATTCACTACTTTCTTCATTTCTGATTCTGTGAGTCTCAGATAAATGCGTGTTGTATCAACTGACTTATGCCCAAGAAGATCAGATATAACGGCGATCGGCACTCCACTATCATACAAGCCTTTGGCGAACGCATGACGAAATGCATGAGCGTGCGCGCGATCTTTTCTTACCTTGGCGATTGTGGCCACTTTTTGCAGGCGCCACCAAAAAGTTGATTTTGACATCGGCTTATCCTTGTCTTTCCTTGACGGCACCAGGTATGACGTTATTCCGTTTTCCTTAATGTAGCTATTTATTACTTTTTTCAAATCGGCTGGAATAATCACATCAATCATCTTGCTCTTTGTTCTTACCGACACGATATTCTTATTTTTAACAGTTTCCGCAGTGAAGAACCGGAGCGCATCAAATCTCACTCCTGTTCTTAAAATCAGCATCACCGCTATATAGATATCCTTGTACCCCTTTTTTCTGGCCACGGCCATCAGCTTTTTTATGTCTACAGGCGTGGCCACATTATCAGCCAGCTGTGCGTCCTGAATCCTGACATTTTTAAGCGTCAGATAACACTTATCCTTGTCTGCTATGTCTCCGGTCACACAGTAACGCGTGAACTTGTTTGCGGCGATTATAAAAACCCTCTGCGATCTTGGCTTGTATTTACTCAAAGTCTTCTTCCATGCGATAACATCACTTTTCTTGACTTCTTCATCATCACTTTTTGACTGCGACAAAAATTCAACCATTCTATGCGCCACTCTTTCATAGCGCTTAATAGTATTTTCACTGAATTCTTCATCCGCACACTCATCAATGTAGCTCTCCAAGCTATCCTTCATTTCACCCAGCGTTATCATCTCACTCTCTCCTTCCTGTTCCTGGCGATGATGACATCCTTACATAAAAGTAATAAAGACCGTTAATCGGATTAACCGATCTCTTTATTTCAAACACTTCCGCATCAGGATACTTTTTCCGAATGTAGCTTATTAGCGATCCGTCGCTTTCTCTCATCTGACGAATCTTCTTCATTGTTAGCTGATGGTTTTTGCGTTCTTTCGGCTTCTTCAGCCCTTTAGAGCAGTTCCATCGTTTTCGGCTTTTCTCCTTTTTAGACCGCGGCTCCTTTGCAATATACCTGGCAATGCCGGTCACACCCTGCGGATCGTCGGCAATGCGGCGCGTATTGTTTCTTCGTCCATATGGCCATGCCGCCTCTATCTCATCCATTGAGAGATCGCCATCCATCACTATGTGATGATGGCAACGGCTGCCACAATGCTCGGTAACATAAACGTAGCGGCAGTTTAACAAGCCTTTTTTCTTCCTAACACGATTAAGCTTCTTGATGTAGTAATTCATTTTTTTGACTGCCTGTTCAATCGACTCCGGCATGTGCTCATTATCGTACGTGAGCGTGCACCAGATATCTCCTTCACCAAAGTTAGCATTGATCAGCCTTTCAAGTCTTTTCCTTGAATTCTTATCATTCTGTTTGTTTGATTTACGCTTTATTGATTTGTCCTTTTTTGCCTGCGATCTTGTGAACTCCGGATATATTTCCAGCTCTCTTATCTTCCCAGCTGTTATTTCCTTCTGGGCATACATCCACTTTGTAGCTCCTGTTTCCAGCAGCTTCTTCTTCTCATTTTCTTCAAGCTTATCTATTTCCTCAGGAAATGAATCTTCGAGATCATAGCTTATGTAATTTTTTAAAACTCTTTTCTTCACCCTGCTCACTCCCGTTACCACTTGTTAATATCTATAACAAGGACTTAATACGGGCCGGAGCTCTCCTCAAAATAACCGCAGAAATTGACAATAATTTTCATTTGTGCTATTATTTTGTTGTTCGGAAAGCTCAACCCGATCATTACATTCCAGGAGTCACAAGACTCCTTTTTTAATATTTGCAAGTTATACTGACATCACTGACATCTGATTTTTCACATGCTGCATTAACAAATCGATCAAAGTTATCTGATACCATAAAAGCGTCTCTAAACTCCTGATCATCCATTCCAACAACGCTGGCAATTGCCATAATCGCCTGGGCCATAATTTCATCCGGAATATCCTCTTTTCTTCTTAAATGCCTGATCAGTCCGCCTGCGATGATCGGCATCATGGTCATGTCGATGTTTTTTGTTTTAAATTCCAGTTTCTCACCGTCATAAGTTATTTCAACCTTTCTTCTAGCTTGTTCCATGTTTATATTCCCCTTTCTTCTAATTTTTCAGTTCTCTTTCATAAATTTCAAAGCATCTCTCATCATTCACCGGATATCCAAGCTCTTTTGCTGAGCGGAGAAGCCCGATCATAACTGCGGCGACGTCGCTTAGCACATCATCCTTGTCTTTCTCGCTTCTCATATATGACGTTCCCTTGACTTTGATCATTGCTGCGACCTGCTTCGCTGCGAAGTACTGGATCTTTACTTTCTGCTTCTTGCTCAGTCCGTACTCCTCCATCATGACAGCGCACATTCCAGCAATCAGGAAATGGGCCTCATCAGCCTGATCCTCGGTTACGTGTAAAACAATGTTCTTATCCATTTTTTCTTTCTCCTTTTCAAATCGCTTATTTTTTAGCTCTTTCAGCAATAATCTCGTATGCTGTTCCTGTTACTCCTCCGTTTTCAATAAATTCCTCATAAATGATAATTCTGTCCTTTAAAGCCTTCTGGTATTTATCCATTGCGGCGAGCTGATCATAAAAAAGCTCAATCTGCTCAATTACACTATTATGAGGAAGCATGCGCATACAGTTTTCTAAATCTCTTATTCTTCTTCCTACTTCACAGTATTCCTCTTTCAGATTTCTTAAATGATTCTTGTAATACTGCATTACATTCATTCCATTCCTCCTCTTTCAGTGCCTATCCGCTTCCGGCAGAAGGACTTGTCATTTAACATTACTATTTTTACTTTCTTGGATAATTAATAGTGCTATGCAGGCCGCATAGACCTTTTTTGCCTGCCTGCATTCGCACAGCCGGAAGCCGATCAGAGCACCCGAGAGCATATATCTTTTAGTCAATTCAACAATGGTCTATTATTCAATCGCAAATATTGGTTCTGGTAAATTTATTTATGGAGGTACGATATATGCTCTCGGCAACCCTGATCAATTGTGCAGCCAGTCACAAGATAAAAAGTAAGTGAAACTGTCATTGCGTCATAATTAATCGAAAGGAGTAAAGTGACTGGCCACATAATTGATCAGAGGATGGCACACAGGCGGCAGGGCACCAGCGAACACTAATGCTTGTTTTATTAATAATGGGATGAACTATACAAGGGGATGAAATATGCCAATGCCCTGCAGTCCGCATGCCATCTCATGTAATTTATGCAATTGTATTTGCGATCGTGATGATCACGTTCGCCAGGATCATTGATAAAAATGCTCCTGCAAGAAATGCGATCACGATCATGAGCTTCGCGCGCTCCCAGATCGCATCTCCTTGTCTACTACTATTTCTTCTTTCCATGCCACTGCATCTCCTTCCTTTTTTGCTCGATCGCAACCATCTGGCCATATCTATGGAGAGCCATAGCCAAAAGCCACAGCACTCCAACGATAATCAAGATGGCCACAGCTGATGCAATAATGATGATCTTAATAACTGCCTGTGCCAATTTTCCTTACCTCCTCAAATACCTTATGAACAACATCAATGCGGCTTAAGCCGGTAATGTCTACTGTATATTCCATGTCAATCGTTACTAACGTAAGCTTTTCGCTATCCACACCGGAAGGATATTCGATTGCTTTATGCTGGATCTGGAAGACGTATTCTCCTTCCGGAGTATTGCCTACCAGCTCATAAAGATTTCTTAAAAACTCGTTATCAACAACAAATTCCGTATTAGTATTAGTCATAACGTTTCCAGCGTCCTCCGATAATCGTATTCACAATATGTTCCGCCATTTCTGGAACGGCATATCCGGTAACGTCAATTTCAAGTCTTTCCATTTCGCCGAAATCATCAATGCTGTTTTCCCAGCCTGTGAGATATTCTTTGTCTCCGCGGTACTCAATTTTGAAGCTTTTGTATTCAAGGTTTGACATCAAGCTTCTTGCAATATCATTAATAAAAATCTCAAGCAACGTCGCCACATGCTGTTTCATTTCTTCTTCAATGTCCAGCATAACGTCCAGCGTTCCTCTTAATGAATCCGCCTGCTTATCATTACCGGCTTTTGTTTCCTCTTCGATTCTTCTCATGGTGTATTCAACCTTTGTTTCTTCTTTTCTCATAGATATCTTCCTTTCTTGATCGTGACTCTGACCGGCTTCATGTATGCAATGCCCGTTTCATCCAGCCATTTTTTAGTTGTTCGGCACCCGCGGCCGAACTGGCGACCGCAGATAAACTCTCTTAAGTAGTATCCGCCTTTGAGATGTGTTATTTCCCATTGCTTATTTTTGTTATACTTGTCTTCCACCAGCACTTTCATCATTTTCTTCATCCCCTTCATTCAGTTTGAAATAACTGCAGAATGCATTTCTCAGCACAACAAACGTTCCTCGCTTCTTGCCCTCAACGCATATCGCCCATGGAGGATGCTGATCTCTGATCCACTTTCTAAGCAGCAGCGGCGATATGTCGAGCATGCGAGCAGCTTCTTCAACATTCATTCTCTGGCTCATATTTATCACCCTTCGCAAATTTTGTTTTTATCTTTAATCTCGTTTGAGATCAGCAGGCCCTTAACAATGCCTAAAACTATATTCTTATCATCGTGGCTCAGCTCGCTTACGAGTTTAGCCATTTCTTCAGCTGATTTTTTCTCGTCTTCGTTTACGATTTTTTCTTTTTTCAACATTTCTATCGCCTCTCTTTGTTTGGTCTCTTAACTTTCCACCTATATAATAGTTTGTTTTCTAAACATTGTCAACTCATTTATACTAATTTTGTTGAGTTTTCAAACTTTTTGTACTATTATATAAGCGAAAGGAGATACTAAATATGAAAGAACGCTTTAAAGAATTGCGTAAAAGCTTAAATATGACTCAATCGGAAATCGGATCCGTTATCGGTATTACAAAGTCTACCGTTTCACTGATCGAGTCTGGTAAGCAAAACTTGACAGAAAGAAACATGCAAACTCTTACAAAAGAACTTGATGTAAATCCGCTCTGGCTAAAGACCGGCGAGGGAGACATGTTTCTTTCGATCAAGGCCGATCTTGTTGATCAGCTCGCCAAAGAATACAAGCTAGATGACACATCGAAAGAACTGATCAGATCATTCCTTGAGCTCGATCAGGAACAGCGCGACTTCCTGATCGGCTGGCTAAAGAACGTATTTGATCCAACAACAAAAAAAGAAGAACAGTAATATAACTGTTCTTCTTTCCAATCTTTTTGCGAACCCCTCGCGAACCCCTCGCGAACCCCTCACAACATTATTTGTTTTTTACAATAAGAGCAAAGATAAGTCTGAGCACTTTAATTTCTCTGACTTCATCCACATGCTTCTTGATGTACTCAATATAATCATTTCTATCCATATTTTCACCTCCCGGTGAAAATATAATTAAGGAGGCTTATAAAATGAATGAAGAAATGAAATTGAATAATCAATATATCAATTCTAATTATGTTCCGCAAAACAAAACTGATGCCACGCTCCTTTTGCTCGATATCCTTGATTATGCGCTTATCAGTAATTACAAAACAGTATGTACACGTAAACAGCTTAACGATGCTGGCAATGCTTGTATTAAAACTCTTGACGATGCACTTTTAACGCATAGCTATGACTATCTTTACATTAATGAGTTTTACTGGCGCACATCAGTAATGTGTTTAAATCATCATTTAAATTTAGGCATCGATCAGTGCGTTACGCCTACTGATTATTTAATGTTTAATGATGCTATCTGCGCTATCGCTAATCGAATTAACGATTTTTGCTCGGAAAGTGGTGATTATGATTCTTATCTTATTGCGAATTTAACTGCTCGACGTTTTATTGATTGCTATGTAATGAAGAAAATTGTTAGCGAATCAGATTTTTACATGATAACAAATAAAGACTCTGATATTTTTAGATTTGACGGCTTTGTAAAGCGTATAGAAGATTGTGATAATATTAATATTGATTTTAAAAGACTGGCAGAGGAATCATATTACTACGTTCTTGATCTTATTCTCAACCGTAACTTTTCAAAGGAGATGAAAAACTTATGAAGCTTCCTAATGGATATGGCAGTGTATCTAAAATTAGCGGCAACAGGCGCCGGCCGTGGAGAGCACGTATTACCAGCGGATTTGTTTATGTCGATAAAAAAACAGGAATGGAAGTAGCTGATCCTGATCCGGATCAGCTCTCCGATCTTAAGATCCGACAAAAGTATCTAATCGTTGGATATTATACTACGCGAAAAGAAGCACTCAACGCACTCACCAGCTATAATGATGATCCTTACGATCTGAGAAAGAAAAAAATTACTTTTGCGGAGATTTATGATCGATGGTCCAAAGAATTTTTTCCGACCGTATCAGATAGCAATATAAAAGGTGTAAAAGCCAGCTATCCTATTTTTGCGGATATCTACAGCATGCCTATATGTGATATAACTGTCGATCATCTGCAGGCATGCATTGATAAATCAGGAAAAAATGAACCATTGCTAAAAAAAGCAAAGGTCATGCTTAACAAGATGTTTAAGTGGGCGGCCGCGCATGAGATCATCAACAGCGACAAGCTCAACATTCTCACGGCTATAAATGTTAAAAAGGGTAATCCTCATCGCGTAAAGCACAAACGCTTTACAAAGGCCGAAATCAAAGATCTCTGGGCGCATAAGGACAATGAGATTGTATCTATCATCCTCATGATGATTTACAGCGGTGTGCGTGTCAGCGAGCTGATCGAACTGCAAAAAAGAAATGTGCATCTTGATAAGCGATGCTTTTACATCGATCATGCAAAAACCGAAGCCGGGATCAGATGGGTGCCGATCGCCGACAAAGTCTATGATTTTTTTGATATGTGGATGCATCGCAACCCGCAAAGCGAAATGCTCATTACCGGGCTGTCCAGCGGCGAATGCATTGGATATAGCACTTTTCGTGACTGCTACTGGGATGTAGCTATGGCTGATCTGCACATGATCCACCTTCCGCACGACACAAGATATACATGCATCACCATGATGACAGAGGCCGGCGCAGACGATCGCGTCATCAAGCAGATTGTCGGGCATTCGGGAAACAGCGTCACCGAAAAAGTCTACACTCAAATCGATATTGCTTACAAGCTCAAAGCGATCAATCTTATCTGATAA
>AUXO016003007.1_pt1 | contig 11020 bp, 13 predicted proteins | sample 768731 | NCBI WGS metagenome assembly AUXO01 (sample SAMN02715735, study PRJNA202380) | gut metagenome | biome: sheep rumen | host: Ovis aries | place: New Zealand: Palmerston North
TGTTTTCCGGAGGAAATCCGGAATCCCTGCAGGGAGGACCTTCACTCATGTTTGTGACAATGCCGAAGGTGTTCATGCAGATGCCTATGGGCAGATGGATCGGCGTTCTGTTCTTTGCACTGGTTCTTTTGGCTGCTTTGACCAGTGCGATTGCATTAACGGAAACCATCGTTTCAACATGGATTGACCAGCTGCATGGAAACAGGACCACCGGTGTAATGATGACGGGCGTGGTAATGCTGCTCTTAGGAACATTATCGTGCATGGGATACGGACCGCTGTCCTTTATCAAGATTATCGGCATGCAGTTTCTCGATTTCTTTGACTTCCTGACAAATTCCCTGATGATGCCTGTTTCCGCACTTGCAATCTGTCTTCTGGTTACAAGATGCATGGGCATTCAGGCGGTGGCAGAAGAGGTCATGCAGGATGGCCATCCTTTTGGCAGAAAGGCCATCTTCTCTGTCATGATTCGTTATATCTGTCCCGTGTTTGTCGTGATTATTCTGATCAGTTCCATTGCGAACGTTTTTGGCTGGATTCACATGTGAGGCATTATGGCAGGATACTCTTTCTTTGGCGATGTGATATATGTCATCCCTATAGCACATAAAAAAGCATTGGAAATATACAAGGAAGTGAAACACCATCCCTGTCCGTTTTCATTGTCAAAGACAGAGGATTTTCCTGCACCTTCCGCAATCTATTTCAAAACAGAAGAAAGCTGGTTCGGATTGCGTTTCCATAATTTCGAAAAAAATGCATTTATGATTCATCGCATGAAGCCGATGTATATGGATGAAGAAACGTTAAAACGATATACAAATGTATATCATCATTCAGATTTGAGCATTCTGCAGAAGAAGGAGATATGATGCTCCTTTTTTTTCAGCGATCTCTGATACAATCAAAAAAAGCACAAAATAGCGGTAAAAGGGTCTGTTTTGCATTTTTTATTATGTTGAAATCTGTTATCATATAGGCAGAATGGGAGCAGTGCGTGAACAGAAATAAGAAATCCGGAAATATCAGACGTTTTATGATTCAGTTACTGATGGTTTCAGTGTGCTTGGGTTGCGGCGGCTCAAAGGAGAGTACTGTTCATGCGGCACAAGAACAGGTTACACCTGCTCCCGTGGCAGAAGAGGAATTGACAGAGCCTGCTGTTTCTGAAACAGAAGAACTGACAGAACCCGCAGGTATTACGGTTCCGTTTGAAACTGCCGAATTTCATCGGGATCAGGCGACCGGTACTTCGGACGTTTTGATTGATATTTCCTGTACGGCACAGGGATATGTGGCTTTGTCTGCAGTTGCGGATGCAAGATTGAAATTCCAGGTCATGAAAGATGATATGACATATAACTACGATATCGCTTCGGACGGCACGCCTTCCGTTTTCCCTTTGCAATGCGGGGATGGTCATTACCGTTTCAGGGTGATGAAAAATATTGTGGATAAAAAATATGCCGAATTATACAGTACGGAGGCAGACGTGAAGATGAAGGATGAATTTCAGCCGTTCATCCGTCCCAGCAATTATGCCAATTATAATCAGAATTCGAAGTGCATACTGAAGGCAAATGACATGGCAAAAAATGCTAAGACGAAAATGGATATTGTCATCAGTGTATATGACTTTATCTGTAAAAACGTAACGTATGATACCGAAAAGGCGATGAATGTCAAATCGGGATACATGCCTGTTCCGGATGAAACCATGACAACCGGAAAAGGAATCTGTTTCGATTATGCATCTTTGGCAGCTTCCATGCTGAGAAGCCAGGGAATACCGACCAAACTGATCTTCGGCTATGTTTCTCCAAGTGATGTATATCATGCATGGAATATGATTTATACGGAAGAAACAGGATGGATTACGGTTGAATTCAAAGTCAGCGGAAAAGAATGGAACCGTATTGATTTAACCTTCTCGGCAAACGGTGCCGACGGCGACTTTATCGGTGATGGTGAGAATTACACCGATGTGTATGTATATTGATGGGAGATGGGATTATGAGCAAGCGTAAACAACTTGACAGCTTGGGAATCAGTGCATTCTGCGAAAGCATGGGCATGATGGCAAAGGCAGGTATACAGACAGACGAAGCAATTCATTTGTTGAAACAGGGAGAGCATCAGACCGGTATTCTGGGAGAGTCTTTGCAGGAAATGGCAAAGACTGTTGAAGAGGGAAACAACCTATCCTATGCAATGAAGCAGACCGGCATTTTCCCTGAATATGCATTACAGATGGTTGAGGCCGGTGAGTCCACCGGAAGACTGGAAGATGTTCTGTTCCATCTTTCATCCTATTATGCAGACCAAAAGACACTGTCGGATAAAATCCATTCGGCGATTACGTATCCGTCGGCAATGCTGGTGATGATCATTGCCGTTCTTGCCATTATGTTGTGGATGGTACTGCCTGCTTTTACAGATGTTTACAACAATCTGACAGGCAGCCTCAGTGCTTCTTCTTACAGCTATATTAATCTTGCCTATACTTTCTGCCGGATCGCACTTGTGGTCATGGTCATTCTTGCAGTAATTATGGTTGGCGGATTATGGATGTGGAACCATGGCAAAAGAGAAACCGTGGAAAACATCCTCTGGAAAATTCCGTCATGTGCATCCATTCTGGAAAGCCTTGGCATGTTCCGTTTCACTTCTGCTTTGGAAATGTTTCTTGCCAGCGGCAAGATGCAGGATGATGCTGTCCTTGACAGTATTGCCATGACCGATTGCAAGCCTGTCGAAGAAAAACTGAAAAAGTGCTCAAGAAGAATGGAAGAGGGAATCGGATTTGCCCAGGCGGCGTATGATGAAGAGCTGTTTGAACCGATTTACGGAAGAATGCTTTTGCCGGGAGAAAGAAGCGGCAACATGGAATCCGTCTTACAAAGACTGACAGGTTTGTTGAAAGACAACTGCATGAATCTGACAGACCATCTTGTCAATATTATTGAACCGCTTTTATCCGGTGTATTAATGGTGACTGTCGGATTAACACTGCTCAGTGTCATGCTGCCGCTAATCGGCATGATGAATTCCATCGGATGAGGCTGCTATGTACAGTGACCGGAAGAAAAAGCCTTTGCGCAGCTTCCTGTACATCCTTTGCATTGTTCTGATCCTTGCAGGCATTGGTTATGCCGGCAGGGGAAATACAAGCAGGGATATGGATGAAGAAAGCCTGCTGTCGGTAAAATCGGCAATTCAGCGAAGCGCTTTACAATGTTATGTCGTCGAAGGAGTATATCCTCCGGATCTTGCCTACCTGCAGGAAAATTACGGACTGCAGGTAAACACAGATGACTTCTATGTCGTTTATGATGCTTTTGCGGAAAACCTTCCGCCGGATGTGATCGTTTCTAGAAAGAAGTAAAGAAAGGAACAGTCAATGGAACAACAGGAAAAATCACCATTGGGTTTATATACAATCGGCATTGCAGCCCTGTTTCTGGGTGGTTTTATGCTTCTTGTTGTTTTCGGCGCGGTTACATATCAGAAGACGGTAGCGTATCAGGAGGCCAATAACCGTACCCGTGCCCTGCTGTCGTACTTTGTTACAAGTGTACAGTCAAACGGGAAGGTAGCCCTGGAAGAAGGGACAGAAGGCCAGGTGCTGGTCATTGCCGACGGAACGACCGGGTACGGCATGCATATTTATCAGCATGACGGGAAACTTCTGGAAGAGTATAAGGAGATTCATGCGGAGCTCAATGTGAAAAACGCAAGTGTCATCGGAGAGACGAATATCTTTCAGATTGAAAAAATAGAAGACGATGCTTTGCGTATTTATACGGATGCGGGCAACATCATCATCCATATAGAGGAGGCGGAAGAATGAAACAGAAACATCAAATAACAGCCTTCTATATGGAAACCATTCTGCTCATGATTGTCTTCCTGATCGTCATTCTGCTGCTGACCAGGGTATTCTCCTATGGCAAAGTACAAAGCAAACAGGCGAAGGATCTGACCAATGCGGTATGCCTTGCACAAAGTGCTGCCGAAGCCGCAGCTTCCAGCGAGGACATTCAGAAGCTGTATGAGATGCTTGATCAGGGAAATGCGGAAATGGCAGACAATGCAATTCAGGCATGGTATGATGCGGATATGCATCCGCAAAGAGATGGATATTATCATCTTGTTGCTGAATGGGAGGAAGAACCGAAAGAGTACGGCTCCTTTGTCAACACAGTGATTCATGTCTATATTAACGAAGAAGAAATATATCAGCTCGATACAGGCGTATATCTTCAGGAGGCGGGATCATGAACAGACCTCCGATCCGCTTAGGGCCTTTGGCTTTGTTATTGACAGTGATCAGTATCTGTCTGACCGTATTTGCAATCCTGACATTCTCTACTGCCAGGGCGGACCTGGCTCTGGCAAAGCGATATGCCTATACGTCTTCCATTCGTTACAGCCTGGAAAAAAGCGGCCAGGAATATCTGCAGGAAGTGGATGAAGTTCTGCAGGGCGGAGGCACTTTGTATGATCTGTTTGAGGCAGAGATGGATCCCAAAGGCATATCCGTATATCAGATTGAAGAGAGCGGATATACTTTGACGATCGGTTTGAAACAAAAGGGAAATACATATTCTATAGAAGTCTGGAAGATTGAAAAAGAGTGGGATCAGAATGACAATATAGATGATTTATGGATACCGGGATAAGGAGAATAAATATGAATATTGAAGAAATACTGCAGATAGCTGCAGATGCAGAAGCCTCAGATATCTTTATCATTGCAGGCCTTCCCGTGACATTAAAATGCAAAGGTGAACAGAAACGCCTCGGTGAAGATATTCTGAAACCGGATATGATTTCGGAAATTGTGGATCAGATTTATACTGTCAGCCGCAGGGAAAGGTCAAACCTGGAGAACAAAATCGATGATGACTTCTCTTTCTCTATTTCCCAGCTTGGCCGTTTCCGTGTGAATGTTTTCCGCCAAAGAGGATCATTGGCAGCGGTTTTACGTGTGATCCGTTTCGGTCTGCCGGATCCGGCAAAGATCGGTATTCCGGAGAGCGTGCTTTCTCTTGCTGAGAATAAAAAAGGCCTTGTGTTAATTGCCGGTGCTGCAGGAACCGGTAAATCAACCACGCTTGCCTGCATGATTGACCGAATCAACAGGACACGTTCGGGTCATATCATTATATCAACAGAACACGTTCGGGTCATATCATTACCATGGAAGATCCGATTGAATACATTCACCGCCACAACAAATCCATCGTCACGCAAAGAGAAATCTTTATCGATACGCCGGGATATCTCGAATCTCTGCGCTCCGCTCTGCGTGAAAGCCCGGATGTCATTTTGCTTGGCGAGATGCGCGATTATGATACAATATCTGCAGCAATTACCGCAGCGGAAACAGGTGTTCTGTTATTCAGTACGCTTCATACCAGCAGTGCGGCGAATACGATTAACCGTATTCTGGATGTATTCCCTGCTTCTCAACAGCAGCAGGTCAAAATCCAGCTGGCACAGATTTTGAAGGGGATCGTCTGTCAACAGCTGGTGCCCGCAAAAGACGGTGGGCAGATTCCGGTATTTGAGGTATTGAAATCCACACCGGCAGTACAGAACATGATACGTGAAGGAAAGCTTCATCAGCTGGATTCTACCATGCAGTCAGGGGCAGGAGAAGGCATGTACACAATGGATGGAAGCTTATTGAAACTGTATCGGGAAGGAAAGATTACAAAAGAGACAGCTCTTGTTTCATGCGTGCATTACGAAACGATGAGCAAACGTTTGAATGGATAAGGAAAAATATCCTGGGGGAAGAAGAATATGTCGGAAAAAATCACAGATGCAAAATATGACAACACACTGCATGTCAATATGTTTGATACTTTTTCGATGAGTTACAATGGCGTTTTGATTACAGGCAGATCAAAGACAAGTGAGTCACAGTTCATGTATCTGATGCAGATTCTGCTTCATGCGGGGAAAAACGGCGTTGGGCGTGATCGTCTGGAACAGGCGTTATTCCGCAACAAGGACTTGAACAACATCCACCATGCAACACAAAGCGTTATTTACAATGCAAAGAAAAAGCTGAAGGCGAGCGGACTGCCGGATGTGAACTATATTGAGCAGAAAGAAGGCACGTATTATTGGACACAGCAGATTCCGGTACTGGAAGATACTGCTGAATTTGAAAGACTGTATAAGGAAGCGGAAGCTGAGGAAGACAAGCAGAAAAAACTTGATTTATATCTTGATGCGGTGCATCATTATACCGGTGAATTCCTGCAGAGTCAGATCAGCCTGATCTGGGCGGCAAAGGAAGCCAGAAGATATCGCCTGTTATTCTGTGACTGCGTGGAGAAAGCGGCACAGCTGTTGCGCGAAAAGGAAGATTTTACACTTCTGGAAGATCTCGGCAATTATGCCACAAGAGTGCATCCGCTTGCAGACTGGGAAACACTGACAATGGAAGCATATGTGGCCTTAGGCAGATATGAAGATGCTGCAAAGCTGTATGAGAATACTGTGGATTATTATCTGCAGGAACAGGGTATGCGTCCGAGTGAAAAGATGCTGCAGCTGTTAAACAAGCTTGGCACACAGATGGAACATCAGTATGATGTCCTGGATGAAATCCAGCTGAAGCTGACAGAGGATGATCCCGGCGCACCCGGTGGATACCAGTGTTCCTATCCGGTATTTCTCGGCATCTATCATGTCATTGAGAGAATGATGGAAAGAGGCGGTCAGTCTGTGTTCCTGATGTTGTGTACAATTGTCGACAGCAAGGGAAATCCGATGCGCTCCGGTCCGCAGCTGGATGAATTGAGTGAAAGACTGGGCAAGTCGATTCAGAAATCCATCCGTCGCAGTGATGTCGTCAACAAATACGGCAAGGGACAGTATCTGGTTCTTCTTGCAAATACAACACTGGAAAACTGCAAAGTCGTACAGAAGCGTATCAACCATGACTTCATTATCGGCAGACAAAGAACCGGTGTCAGATATTATGTCAACAGTGTCATTCTGCAGGGAGCAAACAGAGCATGAGTACAACACAAAAATATATCGGCATACCTAACGGAGTTGTCCTCTGCATTGATAAAGCCGAAGAGCATGATTTTTCCGGAAGGTATTATCACAGCTACAGTGCAGAAGAAAAGAAGTTTCACAGTGAAGAACAGCTGCTGTTTGAACTGGAGAATTTCTTCAATCAGTTAAAATTCCCTTTTGCCGCCACAAACACAAGATCGTTTGTCAGCAAAAAGGAGAATGTTTCACAAACAAAGGAAAGGATTAAAGTTATGAGTGATGAAGAATTGTTGAGCAGACATGGGGATCTAGGAACCTTCATTATTCGTGTACAACAGCGCCAAAACAGCAGCTGGCAGGGCAGAATCACCTGGGTTGATGAAGATAAGACAGTGTACTTCAGATCCGTGTGGGAGATGATGAAGCTGATCGACAGTGCCGTGGAAACATATACCAAAGATGAGGATAACGAGCCCAGCTGGTAAAGCGGAGGCACTCTGATTCTTCTGTTGTTTTCGTCATGTAAAAAAACAGACAGAAAGTTTGTGAAAGATAGGATAGAAGCTTGTTTTTATGGCGGGCTTCTTTTTTATCTGCCTGAATGAAACAGTAAAATCCTTTTGTTTTATAAAGAAAGTGCTATACTATCTCGTGACATTTACAGGGGGTGTCATATGAAGACAAAGGGGAATGATCTTCTGCATGGTGTGATCTGGAAACAGCTGATGCTTTTTTTTGTGCCGATTATGTTCGGATCCATCTTTCAACAACTGTATAACACGGTAGATGCGATGGTTGTCGGCAATTTTGTCGGCAAGGAAGCATTAGGCGCAGTAGGCGGATCTACCGGAACGATTATCAACCTGCTGGTAGGCTTTGTGGTAGGATTGTCTTCAGGGGCAACCGTAATCATTGCCCAGTACTATGGAAAAAAAGAAGCTGAAGGCGTCAAAAAAGGTGTTTATTCGGGGATGTTTCTGGCGATTGCACTGGGGTGCATTCTGGCGGTTGCGGGGCTGTTTCTTGCACCCGGAATTTTGAGGATCCTGAATGTGCCAGATGCGGTATATCCCTATTCCTTAACATATCTCAGAATCTATCTGATCGGTCTTGTGCCGGCAATGGTTTACAATACAGGCGCAGGAATACTGCGTGCAATAGGGGATTCCAAAAGGCCTTTGTATTTCTTAATTGCTGCATGTATTACCAATATCATTCTTGATGTACTGTTTGTGGCTGTATTTGGCTGGGGCGTGATCGGTGTGGGTGTTGCCACAACGATATCACAGCTGATCAGCTGTGTGCTGACACTGCTTGTTTTGAAACACACAGATGATATTTATCGTTTTGAATTGAGAAAATTACATTTTGACGGTGCTGTATTAAAAGAGATCATTACCATCGGTTTGCCGATGGGTATACAGTCTTCTTTGTACGGGGTTGCCAACCTGTTTATACAGGCAAGCGTGAACAGCTATGGAACAGATGTGGTTGCGGCATATACGGCATTTGGAAAGATTGATGCGATCTTCTGGAATACTTCCGGCGCATTAGGCGCTTCGGTATTGACATTTGTCGGACAGAATTTCGGTGCAGGCAACATGGACAGGGTCAGAAAATGCATGAGAGATGCAATCATCATGTATATTATCGGTGCATCACTGATCAGCCTGCTTTGTTATGTGGGAGGAGGTTTCTTCTACCGCCTGTTTACACCGGATCCGATGGTCATCGAAAACGGCGTCAGTATGCTTCGCTTCCTGTGTCCGTTCTGGGTGACATTCTGTTTTACGGAAATCTTTTCAACGAGCATCCGTGCATGCGGGGATTCGCTGGTGCCGATGCTGATGACTGCCTGCGGCATCGGTGCATTGAGAATCATCTGGATTCTCTTTTTCCCGGGGACAACCATTTATGATACGTTGCTCTGTTATCCGGTATCATGGATTGTCACAAGCTTATTATTCCTCGGCTATTACTTCCAGGGAGGCTGGCTAAAGAGATCTTTGAAGCAGCGTGAGAAAATCATGCAGGCAAATGCATGATAAAATGATCGATCTAAAATCTTTGACTTGCAGGCGAAAGATCACATTTCTTACAGATTGTTTATCTACATTTATCAGGGGTAAAAAAAACCCCTTTTTCAAAGGGATTTCGGATTGGGAATGGGACCTTTCAGAAAATGGGGAACATAACAGCTTTCCAGATATTCCAGATCTTCATTGGTTAAAGCGATTTCCAGTGCATGTAATGCATCGTCGAAATGCGCTTTTTTTGTTGCGCCGATTAAAGGTGATGTGACACCCTTGGCAAACAGCCAGGCAAGGGCAATTTCGCTCATGGAAACCTGATATTTGTCTGCTGTTTCCGCAACTCTTTCGATCACTTTCAGGTCTGCTTCTTTTGAGGCATCATATCTTCTTTTGACAATGGCATCTTTTTCACTGCGCAGGGAAGAAGAATTCCATTCTCTTCTTGAAAGATGTCCTCCTGCTAATGGAGAATAAGGGATTAAAGACAATCCATACTGCCGACAGACGGGAATCAGCTCTCTTTCGTCTTCACGATACAGAAGGTTATAGTGGTTCTGCATGGTGGAAAATGGTGTCCAGTTGTGTTTCTCCATTGCGATTAACATGTTGTGGAGCTGGTAGCCGTACATGGAAGAAGCACCTAAGGCACGTACTTTTCCTTTTTTGACAAGAGCGTCCAGTGTTTCCAGTGTCTCTTCTATGGGTGTTCCGTAATCAAAGCGGTGAATCTGGTATAGATCAAGATAATCGGTCTGCAGCCTGCTTAATGTTCCGTCAATTTCTCTTTCGATGGCCTCTTTGGAAAGATGTCCTTCGTTGAAATAAACTTTTGAGGCTATTACAACTTTGTCTCTCGGAATGCCCAGATTTTTGATTGCCATGCCGATAAAAGCCTCACTTGTTCCGCCTGCATACTGGTTGGCAGTATCAATGAAATTGATGCCCAGATGCCATGCATGATCAATGATTTCTTCCGTTTCCTTTTCGTTCAGTGTCCATTGAGGAGAATCGGGAAGCCTTTCACCGAAAGACATTCCTCCTATGCAAAGAGAAGATACGGTAATATCGGTATTTCCTAATTTTCTGTATTTCATTTTTCTTCCTTTTTCATTCTTTCATACAGCATCTCTATGCCGTCATTGTCATCGTTCAGAAGTCTTCTGACTCTGCTGATGGTGGCGGTAGAAGCGCCGGTATCTCTGGAAACTTCCTGGTAGGTTGCCCCTTCTAACAGCCTGATTGCTACATCAAAACGCTGCGAAAAGGCAAGGAGTTCATTGGGGGTACAGATATCTTTGAAAAAGGAATAGCATTCGTCAACATTTTCCAGTTTTAATATCGCTTCAAACAGTTGCGATACAGAACTTGTATCAATTGTTTTCATGGTGGTTACCTCAGAGAAATTTTAACACTCTAAATCGTTAAAAACAACTTGCATTTTCAGGAATTGTCCCGTATACTTTGATAGGTTAATGCTTTAAAGCGATAAAGTGTTAAAGCTATGAGGAGATAGATTATGTTTGTTAAAGTATTATTGCTGGTGGTATTCTTCGGGGTCATGCTGTTTATCGGATTCCAGTGCCGTACACATTCAACCGATGTCAACGGATTTGTATTAGGGGGCAGGTCCGTCGGACCGTGGGTAACTGCATTTGCGTACGGCACATCCTATTTTTCGGCGGTTGTTTTTGTCGGTTATGCAGGCCAGTTCGGTTGGAAGTACGGTATCGCCACTACATGGGCCGGTATCGGTAATGCATTGTTAGGATCTTTGCTGGCGTGGGTTGTTCTCGGCAGAAGAACCAGAATCATGACACAGCATCTTGATTCGGCAACAATGCCGCAGTTTTTTGAGGCAAGATTCGGCAGTACGGCTTTAAAGATTGCTGCTTCCGTGATTACCTTTATCTTTTTGATTCCTTATACAGCTTCCCTGTATAACGGCTTGTCGAGATTGTTCG
>AUXO018376506.1_pt1 | contig 11019 bp, 8 predicted proteins | sample 768731 | NCBI WGS metagenome assembly AUXO01 (sample SAMN02715735, study PRJNA202380) | gut metagenome | biome: sheep rumen | host: Ovis aries | place: New Zealand: Palmerston North
AGATACAGAGGAGAAAACAAAAAAGGATAACTCTTTTAATAAAAATACAGAGGAAAAGAAGACTGAAGCAGAGAACAATTTAGAGCCGACAAATACTAAGAAGACTTCTGAAAAGAGTGCTAAGAATAGTAAGACGACGGATAAGAAATCAAAGAATTCTAAGACAAGTACTACGGATTCACAGGATACAAAGACAGATGATAAAGATTCACAGGACACCAAGACAAGTGACAAGGATTCGCAGAGCAATAAGTCGGAGGATAAGAACACCCAAAACACACAAGCGGAGGATAAGAATACAGAACATGTACATACTCCGGGTGATTGGGAAGTTGTCAAAGAGGCTACTTGTACAACCGATGGAAACAGACAGCGAAAGTGTACGTCCTGTGGAGAGGTAGTGGATAATGAAACAATACCTGCAACAGGTCATGAATGGAGCAATTGGACTACTATTAAGGAAGCTACATGTATGGTTGAGGGCTCCAAGAAACGTACATGTTCCAGGTGCGGAGAATCGGAGACATCCAAAATTGCCGCTTTAGGTCATGACTGGGTTAAACATACATCTGAACAAACTACAGGTCCCGATGGACTGCCATACACATGGTATGAGTGTTCAAGGTGTCGGGCACAGAAGAATTAATATAAAAGTTTGGTACGAGTTAATATATGATAAGGGGCGATGAATATATGTTGGGGATAGAAGCAATCACAGTAAATGAACAAAGCAGTATAAAGGTAGCCGGAAGCAGTGTACTTTATTTTGATCCGTTTCATATTAAAAAAGAGGAGCTGGATGCAGATATAGTTTTTTTGACTCATGGACACTATGATCACTTTTCGCCGGATGATATTGGAAAGGTTGCAAGTGGCAATGCCATATTTGTTGTCCCATGGAAAATGGTTAGAGAACTGGAAGATACAGTGGTTTCACAGGAGAGGATTATCGCTATACAACCTGGCGAAGAGAAGAAAGTGACTGATCGAAAAGGAAATGTGATAAGTGTTAAGGCGGTTCCTGCCTATAATAAGATAAAACCGTTTCACCCGAAAATCCAAAAATGGTGCGGATATGTGGTGAATATTGATGATAAGGTTTTGTATGTGGCGGGCGATACCGACGCTCTGAAAGAAAATGAAAGCATTGATTGTGATATAGCATTTATACCTATTGGTGGGACTTATACGATGAACTATAAGGAAGCGGCACATTTTGTCAACAGATTAAAACCTAAGATTGCAGTTCCAATCCATTACGGAACAATTTTGGGAGAAAAGGTATATGGAGACAGATTCGCTGAATTGATAGATGATGATATAGAAGTGGTTAATAAATTGTTTGAAGGAGATTGAAGAATGGAACAGCAACACACACCCAGTGAGACAGAATGGCAGGTAATGGAAATAGTATGGGCCTGCGGAGAAAGTCTGACTTCTCAGGAAATTATTAAGGGAATGGATCAGGGCGATAAAAGTTTATCACCTAAGACTATAAGAGTACTTATCAATCGTCTTTGCCAGAAAGAGATATTGGATTATACTGTGGATGAGAGAGATTCCAGAATATACCACTATCATGCGGTCAAGACAAAAGATGAATGTTTGAAAGCTAAGAGCAGACATTTTGCCGACAGTTACTTTGCAGGAAATCAGACACATGCTCTGGCAACATTGATTACAGGTGCCCATCTTTCAGATGATCAGATGAAAGAACTCATTAATATGTTGAAGGTATAACGATTTGGCAGGGATACTTCAGCGGGACTTAAACGTTTTTGATAAAAATATTTGCCTTTATCGGTAAAATCTACTATAATGTAAAAGATTGATTTAAAAAGTCGTATGGTCTATTGTATGATACAAAAGGCTATATGACTTTATAGCGTGGTAAACAATATATCATTTAATGATAGAATAAAGTAATAAAAAGAGGCAGGTAATGACATGAAATTCATTCATATGGCAGATGTTCATCTGGGCATTCAGCCGGATAAGGGAAAACCTTGGAGCGAGGCCAGAGAACAGGAGATAAAGGAAACTTTTGTTAAGGTTATTGAAGATGCTAAGACGAGACAGGTCGATTTATTGCTGATAGCAGGAGATCTGTTCCACATGCCGCCGTCAATAGGAATGCTTAGAGACGTAGATTATATGCTGTCCAAGCTTACCTGTACAAAGACTATTATAATAGCCGGTAATCGTGACTATATGAAACCGGATAGTCCTATGGCAACCTATCAGTTCTCGTCTAAGACCATATGTTTATCCGCAGATAAGATAAGCAATGTTTACATGAAAGATATCAATACCTGTGTTACAGGTTTTTCGTATAACAGTAAGGAAAACAGAGAAGACATACTCGATCATATCAAACCGGCCAAGCAGGGTGCATTCAATATTCTGTTAGCTCATGGTGGTGATGCGGATCATTTACCGTTCAGTAAGAAAGCTTTGCGTGAAACAAACTTTGATTATGTAGCATTGGGACATATCCACAAGCCGGAGATAATTAAAGAGAATCAGGTAATAATGTGTGGCTCGCTAGAGCCTATTGATTATACCGATACGGGTGCGAGAGGATATATATACGGAGAAGTGATTGACGGAGTAGTCAGCACACAATTCGTTCCTGTGGCTAAGCGTACTTATATGAATCTGCTTATCAATATCAAACCTGATCATTCACCAGCTATGATTCTTGATCTACTTGATAGACAGATTAGAAATCTGGGCGAGGATAATATATATCGTATACTTGTCAAAGGACACAATTATAATCATGATGTTTTTGATTTCTCAAGTCTTGTTAACAGATATAATATATATGAGGTTGTTACCGAAGACAGTCGCGATGAATATGACATTAACAAGATATATCAGGAAAATCAGGATAATCTTATTGGCAAATTCATTAATCAGTTATCTGATAATTACTATAACGATGAGATATATAAAAAGGCAGTCAACTATGGACTTGATGTACTTTTGAAAAATGCTCAATAAAAGTTAGGTTAAGCGGATTGGAGAAAAAATGAGAATTAATAAGTTGCATTTACAGGATTTTGGAAAGTTCCATGAAAAAGATATTGCACTCACTCCCGGAGTTAATATTATATATGGAGCCAATGAAGCCGGAAAGACGACGACCAAGGACTTTATTGTTGATATGATATATGGAATTGACAAGTCCAAAGGTGTTGGAGCCAGATTTGATCATTATGAGAAGAGAAGACCGATTAACGGAGCTTCATATTCCGGATCGATGGAATTTTCTACAGAAGACGGTGAATATATTGTTGAGAGAAACTTCTTGAAAAATGAGAAGAAAACGGTTCTTAGAAACATTGATACCGGACGGGAGATTTTACTTAAGAAGGATCACAATCTTTATGGTACGGTAATTAACACTGACAAGAGTACATATGTTAATACTTTGTGTATAGGACAGCAGGAAGCAGCGACAGATAAAGAGATAGCAGACAGACTTAACAATTATATTGTCAATATGGCATCTTCAAAAAATGGTGAGATAGATGCTGTCAGAGCTATAGCGGAGCTTAACAATAAGAAGAAAGCATTTACTGATGAAGAATTTGATGCAAAGCTTGCAGATCTTTCGTCTAAGCTTCAACTGGACAGAGATTTTGATGGAGAAATCAGCGCTGTAATAGAAGAATATAAGAGGGTTGAGGAAGAGCTTAACCATCAGAAGGAAAACAAAATAGAGTTTACTCCGATTAAGAATGCAGCGGTAGAAGAGGAAGAAGAGAGACAGAGAAAGCTTAAGGAAGAGGAAGAAGCAAGAAGAGAAGCGGAGAATCCTCTTTCGAAAAGGGAAAAAGATATTAAGATGCTCCGAGAAATGGGCAAGAAGAGTGTGCTTGATAATTCATTTGTGATATTGTTATTGGCGCTCTTGCTTACAGCAGTATTCGTTGGTGTTGCATATTTGATTCCGACAAATGTTCCTCAGATTAAGATGGGAATAATCATATTTGGTATTGCTCTTGCATTGCTTACAACTATCAGAGTGTTCATGAGAAGAAGTGAGCTATACAAGTTGTTAGAGGAATTAGAGATTGAACAGGGCTTTGAGGAGGCTAAGAGCGAAGCTCCTGCTGTCGAAGACACTAGGAAAGCAGAACTTGCCAATAAATTATCAGAGCTTAAGGCTAAGCAGGAAGAGATAGTCAAAGAAAGAGCTAATCAGGAAGAATACATGAAGGAGATTAATGAGCTTAAGAGTAATAATGCTACTAATCTCATAGAACTTCAGGCTATTGACCTTGCTATTAAGAGTATACAGGATCTTTCTGAAGAAATCTATGAATCCTTTGGAGGAATACTCAATTCACAGGTTGCAGAGATAATGTCTAAGATTACCGGTGGAAAATATTCAGAGGTTCGTATAGATGACCAGTTAAGAGTAATGGTAAAGAGTGGTAATTCTTTCATAAGCATGGATTACTTAAGCGAAGGTACGATTGAGCAGATATACTTAGCTCTCAGACTTTCAATTGCTAATGTTATCATAAATGAAGATTTGCCGATAATAATTGATGATATTTTTGTTACCTATGATGAGCAGAGATTATATGATACATTATCCTGCATAGGAGAATATCTCAATCGTCAAATTATTATATTTACTACAAATCTTAAGGTTCAGGACATTTTCAACAGTTTAAATGTTCCTAATTATTCAATTGCTTTATAATATGTGTGGAAAGCTGGAAATGAGGTAGATTATGGCTGATTACAAAAAGAATACTTCAGGGGAGGGGCGTAATAACGCTGTCCGAAATACTCAAAGGAAAAGTGAACAGTCTAAAGAAACACAAGATATAAAAACAGCTAACAAGAAGGAAAAGACACCTGAAGAGGTTGAAAAAGCTAGAAAAAGACAGGCCAAAAGAGAACGCCGCAAGAAGAAAAGAAGAGTTCGCAGGATAATACTAAGTTATCTGTTGGTGGTTTTTCTGCTGGTGGTTGTAATAGGCGGTTACTATGTATATGAAAGATTTGGAAAATATTTCATAAAATACAGAGATGATGCCATAGAGTATGTTTCAGAGTCTACACCGGAGACTTTCCGACAGGATGAAACATCGATTGTATATGATGCAAACGGTAAGAAGATGCGAGAGGTGACCGGTGAGAAAGAGGTTTACTATAAGACCTATGAGGAGATTCCTCCGGCATTTGTAGAAGCTATGGTGTCAGTAGAAGACAGACGATTCTATGAACATAAAGGGGTGGATTACGAAGGTATTGCCAGAGCGGCATATATCTTCTTCCGTACCAAGAGTGCAACACAGGGTGCAAGTACTATAACCCAGCAGCTTGCAAGAGGTATATTCCTTACAAAAGAAACAAAGGAAGAGAATACTGATGAAAAGTTAAAGTGGGAAAGAAAAGTCAAAGAAATCTTTATTGCCTGGGAAATGGAAAAGAAATACACAAAGCAGCAGATATTAGAGTATTATCTTAACAATATCTTTTTTGCAAATGGATATTATGGTATAGGCGCTGCGGCTAAGGGATATTTCAATAAGGATCTGGATGAGGTTTCGGTTTCGGAGGCGGCATTTTTATGTGCAATCCCGAACAGCCCAAGTTACTATGATCCAAGAAACAATTACGACCATACGATTGAGCGTAGGGATAAGATTCTTAGAGATATGCATGAACTGGGATATATCAATGATATAGAATTGGAGATGGCTATAGAAGAAAAGATTGAATTAGCTGAACCCAAACAGATAAGTCACGATTATATCGAAACATATACTAATTTCTGCGCAACAGAAGCACTTATGGCCGCAAATGGTTTTAAATTCCAATACAAATTTAACAACATAGAAGAACAGCATGCATACAATGAGAAATACAGAGAGACCTATGATGAGTACTATTCGAGCCTTTATACAGGCGGATATCGCATATATACAACAATAGATCCAAAGAAGCAAAAACTGTTGCAGAAAACCGTGGATGATGTGCTTTCAATGGATGAGGATAAGGATCCTGATACAGGAATTTATCGTCTACAGGGAGCATCAACCTGTATAGATAACTCGACAGGTAGGGTGGTTGCTATTGTTGGAGGAAGAACTCAGAAGGAGATTCAGGGCTATAGTCTTAATAGGGCATACCAGAGTGCAAGACAGCCTGGTAGTACTATTAAGCCACTGATTGTATATACACCACAGCTTGAGAGAGGATATACACCGTCTACCACAGTAGACGATAATCCATTCAAAGAAGCAAAGATGCCTGAAAATTCGGGAAGATCATATTCCGGAATGATATCATTGGCGCAGGCGGTTGCGGCATCAAAGAATGTTGTTGCATACAGATTATTTGGACAGTTGACTCCGCAGGTTGGAGCAGAATATCTGCTTAACATGAATTTCAACTACCTGACTATTGAAGATAGACAGAACATGGCAGCATGTCTTGGTGGATTGACGTATGGAGCTACTACCGTTGAAATGGCCTCGGGATATGCGACAATTGAGAATGATGGTGAATACAGAAAGCCTACCTGTATTCGGGAGATTACGGATGCGCAGGGCAATGTAGTTGTAGAGGATAAGATAAAGTCAAGACAGGTATATGAGTTAAATGCTTGCAGAATGATGACATCGATGCTTAAGGGTGTATTTACCGGAGGAACAGCCAGCGGACTTGGAATACCGGGAATGTCATGTGCCGGAAAGACGGGTACAACTGATAACAATACTGATGGATGGTTCTGTGCATTTACTCCATATTACACAACCAGTGTCTGGGTGGGCTATGATACACCACAGCAGACCAGAGGATTATGGGGTTCTACATATCCGGGTAAAATCTGGCATAATTTCAATGTAGAGATTAATGAAGGCCTTGAGGATATAGGTTTTCCGGATTATGAGTGGGTACGTTCTACTAAAGACTGGAAGGATACAGGAACAAAATCCGAAGATTCCGAAGATAAGGATAAGAAGAAAAAGAAGAAAAAGAAGAAAGAGAAGACAACAGAGGCAGAAGGATATACGGCAGAAGAAAATACCGCACCGGCTACAGAAGCTCCTGCTCCTGAAACAGAGGCACCGGCACCGGCTACAGAAGCTCCTACAGAAGCTCCTACAACGCAAGCTACGGAGGCGCCAGTGACAGATGCTCCTGTTGTTGAAGGCCAATAAGAAAAATACACGCATCGATACGGTGCGTGTATTTTTTATACAATGAAATAGATCAATCAAAAAGGGTCGGTATGTTTCCGACCCCTGTTCAAGTAATTAATAGTTCTCGCGTATTGTGTGAGATTGTCTGTACTCATTGATTCTGTCTCTGATACGATCGTTAGGATCAAGAATATCAGATATAGATACATCATGATTTAAATGATCAATAAGTAGAGCGATGTATTTGCTCATGTCAGCAGTTACATACCAATCACGTTTTAATAACTCATCTGAACGGTAAGTAAGGTTGGTTGTAACAACCTTTTCTATAATTCCTTCTTCTTTTGCTTTATCAAAATCTTCAAGTCCGTTTGTAAAAAGTCCGAATGTTGATACAGCGAAAACACGTTTTGCATTTCTTGCTTTTAACTGTTTTGCTACATCTAACATACTCTCTCCGGAAGAAATCATATCATCTATGATTATTACATCCTTGCCGTCTACAGAATCGCCGAGGAATTCATGTGCAACAATAGGATTTCTACCGTTAACTACCCTGCTGTAGTCACGTCTCTTATAAAACATTCCAACGTCTACGCCTAACACGTTAGCAAAGTAGATTGCTCTGTTCATAGCTCCTTCGTCCGGGCTTATTACCATCAAATGCTCTTTTGATAACTCGAGATCCGGTGTAGATTTCAACAATGCTTTTAAGAACTGATAGGTTGGTCTGATGTTCTCAAAACCATGTCTTGGTATAGCCATCTGTACTCGTGGATCGTGAGCATCGAATGTAATTATATTATCAACACCTAAAGATGCCAGCTCCTGAAGTCCCATGGCACAATCTAATGATTCTCGTCCGCTTCTTTTATGCTGTCTGCTTTCGTATAAGAATGGCATGATAACTGTAATCTGTCTTGCTTTACCGGCAGAAGCAGCAATAATTCTTTTCAGGTCGGAATAATGATCGTCCGGTGACATTGGACATTTCTTTCCATACATAGAATACTCAATGCTGTAATTGGTTACATCAACCATGAGATAGAGGTCTTTACCTCTTACTGATTCTAATACCTCTCCTTTAGCTTCTCCTGAAGCAAATCTTGGACAATGAGATTTAACAAGATATGAATCTTTTGTATAACCATTAAATGCGATAGTGGATTTCTCTGAAAACTCGCGCTCGGTTCTCCACTTTTTCAAGTAGTAATCAACGCGTTCTCCCAGTTCAGTACAACTATCCATTGCAATGATTCCCAATGGTCCTACAGGTATGGTTGATAGTAAATGACTGTCTTTTGGCATGATTTTATCTCCTTCTATTCGTTGATAGATGTTCTTCTTTTGGCTAGTCTTATATTGCTGCCATAGAAGTTGTAAACCTTGTACTCTGCGAAGATTCGGGTTGAAATTCTGTCAGAATATCTGTCTGTCAATTCTTTTAAGTTAAGGTTTGTAGATATAACAGTTGATTTCTTCTCCCGCATTCGCGTGTTAAGTATATTATAAAGCTCAGAAGATACGAACGAATTGGTATATTCTGTGCCAAGGTCATCAATAATTAACAGGTCGCAACGATATAGGTATTCGTATATATCCCTGTTTTTGGGGTTGTTATTTTTTCTCATTACAGCATCACCGCAAACCTCTTCGAATAAATGAATAGCACTTTGATAAAGAACTGTATGACGGGTGTCTAACAATTCTTTCGCTATACAGTTTGAGAGGAAGGTTTTTCCCAAACCGGTTTCGCCATAGAATAATATATTACCACCATTTATATCAAAATTACTAGTAAAATCTTTGGTTTTTTCAAAAATATTTTTCATATTATCATATGGGGTGTACGGATGTATATTATCTGACTCCTTTGGATAATATGAAAGATCAAAGGTTTTGAAGTTTTCTTTTTCTAAGATGTCGGTTAAAGTTGATTGCCTGTACAGCATAGAAATAGTTGCCTGCTTAAAGCAGGAGCAGTAATCATAACCAACTTTGCCGGTATCCTGACATAGTGGACAGGTATATATCGGTTTTAAGTAATTATTCGGGTAACCGTTTTTTGTCAGAAGAGCTTCCTTTTCGCGTATAAGCAGGTGATTATTCTCTATGACATCTTCTGTGTTATCTGCAATGCCGTTAAGTCTTGCTCTACAGGCACTTATTGATGAGGAGGCAATAGTGCGATCAATTTCTGCAATACGAGGTATTTTGTTGTAAATCTCTTCTTTGCGACGAGTTTCTTCTGCACGATTCTCTCTCTGGTGAGAGTAGTATATCTGCATTATCTCATCGTATTGATCATCATTAAACAACATAGTTAATTATTTGCCTCCTTTAAAAATAGGCTTTCGAATTCATCGACAACAGAGTCTTTTGTGGAACTCTGATAGTTGTTAAACTGATTGGCGGAAGAAGTTCTTCCGGTAGATTTCTTTTTCTTATTAGCCGCCCACTGTTCATCAAGCTTTTGGATGTCAGATAGAGTGTGGACATTGTTTTTATGCCAGTTTTCAAGAATGCCGTTAACGTAACTAAAGGTTGGTGACTGGGGATTTGCCAGTATTGCACGACGGCAGGCTTCAACTATAATATTTTTATTAAATGAAAATGTATTATACCATGTATCAATGTATTTTGTCTCGGCTGGTGTAGGGACACGATTAGGTATTCCTAATTGTTTTAACACGGAAACGTATATTGAATTGTAATTTTTAGATGCAATTTTGGCTGCCTCCACAGTGTTTATATTGTTCTTGAACCATTCTATTGCAACCGCTTCAATATAACGACAGCTTTTTTTGCCGATAGAAACACAATACTCAACAAGATACTCAAGTAATTCAGGTGTAAACCTGAGTTCTTCATATATATATAAGAGTGACTGTAGATCTGACTGAGTGAGAGGTTTTCCAAAATAGGTTTCTGTCTGGTACAGAAGGTTTCCGAAGTCTTCGTCTTCCTGCTTGTCTGCAATAAATGCAGGCTTATATTTGACTTTCTTTGGTACTTCTATATTAGTGAAGTTTTCGTCAGCAGAAGTTTCAGGATCCTCTTTTGGGGTTTTTTCTTCTGAAGGCTCCTCGGCTACGCCAAGCATCGAAAGAAGAGATTCATTATCCTCTTTGGATACTTTTGGAGATAAAGGCAGAAGGGTTATGCCTGTGAGTATTTTATCAGAAGTGTATTCAAGCTTCATGACCTTTTGTTTGATCCAATATCTGATAGCACGACATATATCTTTTTCGGTCGAATCAAAATGATCGGCTATCTCAGCTACCGTAACAGCTCTGCCACTGTTTAACAGTCTAACGAGATAGAGGTACACCTTGACGAATTCACCATTGGCTTCGGTCATATAATAATCTATAAAAAAGTTTGAAACAGACGAGTAGGTTTCGTGATTTTTTGTAGTTATTGTAATGGTTTCCATGTCTGTTTCATCCTCCATAAGATCGTGTTTTTCTCAATTGCAAAACGGATTATAACACAGTGTTTTAAAAAAGGAAATAGAACGTGTGTTTTGTGTGCGGGGAGGATGAATATTGTGGGAAGTGTGGATTGTGTGGATTTGTTGTTAACATAAATATGGATGCTGTTAATAACATATAAAAAAACATATAATAATAACGCTTTTCGTGGAGTCAGTGAGAAAAGCGTCGAATTATTATGTAAATAAAAATATCCACACGCTATTCTTGTCAAGTGACAAAATATAGAATGTGGATATTGTGTATAATTATAATCCGAGGAGTTCTTCCCCTATTAAATAGACGTCTCCGGCGCCCATAGTTATCAACAAATCATTTTTTTTGCAATTTTTTAATAAATAATTTTCAAC
>AUXO011259402.1_pt1 | contig 11018 bp, 11 predicted proteins | sample 768731 | NCBI WGS metagenome assembly AUXO01 (sample SAMN02715735, study PRJNA202380) | gut metagenome | biome: sheep rumen | host: Ovis aries | place: New Zealand: Palmerston North
GTTGTCAACAATGCCGAAAACGAAAGCGTGATGGTGGTCAGTGAGAATGGCTACGGCAAACGCTCACAGGTAGAAGACTATCGTAAGACCAACCGTGGCGGTAAAGGTGTAAAGACGCTTAATATTACAGATAAGACCGGACGTCTTGTCGCCATCAAAAACGTAACTGATGAGAATGACCTGATGATAATCAACAAGAGTGGTATCGCCATCCGTCTTGCCGTTGCAGAATGCAGGGTAATGGGGCGTGCCACCCAAGGCGTACGACTCATAAACCTCGCAAAGAAAAATGATGTCATTGCCAGTGTCTGTAAAGTGATGAGTTCAGAACTTGAGGCTACTGTTGAGGAAGAAAGCCGTGCCAAGTGGGCTCAGAAGAATGAAGATTTCATCAAGGAGACTTCTTCCGCAGACAATGTTGCCGATGACATGGATGACAATGAAGCGATGGCTGACGAAGAAGACTTCGAAGATGGACAGATTGTTGATTTCGACGCCAATGACGACAATGAATAGTTTTTTAAACAAATAATCTGAATCGATAAACTTCTAAAAAATAAACAGAATTATGAAAAAGATTATGATGATGGCTCTGATGGTACTGGTTACCACGAGCGCCTTTGCAGGCGACAGTCCTGCACTAAAGGCAGTCATGAGTTGTAAGACTTTCACTGAAGCCGAAGTAGCCTTAAAGGCTAACCTCTCTCAGATGGTAAGCGATGCAGAACGTGCCAAGGCCTACAACAAACTTGTTGACCTCGCCATGAAAAAGGTTGATGAGGAGACAAACAAACAGGCTCAGGCTCAGATTATGACAGATCCGGCAGATGCGCCGAAAGTAGACGAGGAAGGACTTTATCTTGCTCTCTTCAACGCATTTGTCAACGCCCAAGAGTGTGACCAATTTGACCAGAAGCCAAACGAAAAGGGTAAGGTGTCTCCAAAATTCCACAAGAAGAATCAGGACCGCCTGAATAACCGTCGTCTGGACCTCGTCAATGGTGGCGTCTATTTCCAAGACAAGGATAACAAAGAGAAGCAATTCCAACTGCTTGACTTGTTCGTAGAAACCGCATCACAATCTCTTTTCAGCGATGCACCAAAGGGACTGGCTGAGGAGAATTTAGGTAACATTGCCTTCTATTCTGCATACAACGCCCTGCAGAATAAAGACTACAAAAAGGCCGAAAGATATGCTACCTACTCGCTGAACGATGCTGAGCAGGGCGAGAATGCCTATATCGTGATGTTCGAGGCTATGCAGAAGCAGCTTACCAACCATCAGGACTCTATCGATTATGCCAAGAAACTCGAGGCAATCTATCAGCAGAACCCTGACAAAAATGTGGTGTTTGAGTCGCTCTGTGGCATATACTCTTCACTCGACAAGAAGCCTGAGCTCTTGAAACTCATCAACGAGAAGCTTGCCAAGGATCCGAAAGATTGGGCCGCACTGGCCTATCGTGGACAACTCGCCCAGCAGGACAAGAGATGGGACGACTCCATCAAGGACTTCATGGTCGCAAAAGAGACACAGCCTGAAAATGTATTCCTCTCTTCTGCTCTTGGCATTGCCTATCTTGAGAAGGCCAGAGAGGTTGAGATGAATGGACAGGATGAACACAACCGCATCTCCGAAGAAACGGAAGCCAAGCGTAACGAATTCCTAAAAGAGGCCGTCGTACACTTTGAGGATGCACGTCGTCTGGACAAGAACATGGAGTTCCGCCACAATTGGGCATACAATCTGTACAACTGCTACTATGTGCTCTATGGCGAGAATGACGCACGCACCAAAGAACTCGAAGCTCTGCAGTAAGCAGACATCATAGTATAATTGACGTAGGAGTAGGGATGAAAGTCCCTCTCCTACGTTGATTGATTTTGTGACTGAAACGCCAGCTGTTGCAGTCATTTAAATAATGAAAACAATATTGATAGGGAACATGAATAAACTACTCATTTTGCTACTGCTGGTCTTTTCCATGGGTGTCAGTGCCCAGAAGAAAGAAATAGCGCAGGCTAAGACGAATATAAAAAATGGAGCTAACCTTGAAGCCGTGGAAAAGTCTATGCGCGCGCTTCTAACTGACTCTGCAAACCGGCAAAACCCCAAAATATGGCTGCTGCTGCATGGAGCAGTCAAAAAGCAATACGACTTAGGAAATGAGAAGCTATACCTTAAACAGCAGTACGACACTGCACAATTGTTCCTTATCGCGAAGAAAATGTTCGATGTGCTCGAGAGTTTCGATTCTATCGATGCACAACCCGACCAGAAAGGACGTATAAAACCAAAATACCGAAAAAAACACGCTGCCTTACTCGACACCTATCGACAGAATATCTATTCCGGTGGTGCCTACTTCATCCGGAAGCAGCGCTACAAAGAAGCATACAGCATGTACCAGACATATCTGGACTGCGCACATCAACCAGTATTCCAAGACTACCGCTATATTGATGTCGACGGCAAACTCCCTGAAGCCGCCTACTGGGCTGTATATTGCGGTTACAAGCAGAACGACCCGAAACAGGCTCTGAAATATGCAGAGTGGGCACGGCAGGACACTGCTCACGTACAATACCTCCTTCAATATCTTGCTGAGTCTTATCTGATGACAGGAGACACCATTAAGTCGGTTGAATACCTCAAAGAAGGATTTAGCAAATACCCCACCAACACCTTCTTCACTCCGCGTCTGATTGACTACTATTGTGACAGGCAGGAGTTTGATACAGCAATGATTATCGTTGATGAAGCCATACGTAGTCATCAGGACAATTGGCTCTACCGGTTTGCAAAGAGCACCATCTGTCTGAACACAGGCAAATACGAAGAATGTATCGCCCTATGCGATGAGCTGCTGATGGCCGAGGACACACTTGCCGATGCCTACCATAATGCAGGCAAAGCATACTATCAACTCGCTTTGAACAAAAGAAACGAGGTCGGAATCGACAGGACACGTCGTCAAGAATACCTGGAACTCTTTCGCAGGGCGCTTCCTTACTTAGAAAGATATCGCATGCTCGCTCCAAATGCCACGGCGAAGTGGGCGTTGCCGCTCTATACCATATATCTCAATCTGAACATGGGGGAGGAATTTGAAGAAATGGAAAAAATACTCAACCAGCAAAATACCTCGAAGCCATGAACATACAAAATGCTTTAGCCAACATCGGGATCACTGAACTCAGCGATATGCAGCAGGCCGTCGGCAATGCTTTCGTTGCGTCGGACAACGATATCGTTGTACTCTCACCGACAGGAACCGGTAAAACGCTCGCCTACCTTCTGCCACTGCTGAATGCTGTTGACACCGAAAGCGATGAGCTGCAGGCTGTCGTCATCGTTCCCGGACGGGAATTAGCCCAGCAATCGGCTATGGTTGTGAAAGACATGCGCTGTGGGGTGAGATCATATGCCTGTTATGGCGGCAGACCGACAATGGATGAGCATCGGCAACTTCGTCAACAGAAACCACATGTTGTTTTTGCCACGCCAGGTCGTCTGAACGACCATCTCGACAAAGAGAACATCAATAGCCAATCCATCAAATATCTTGTCATTGATGAATTTGACAAGTGTCTGATGATGGGGTTCCATGATGAAATGAGTCGTCTGATACGACGTCTGCCGTTTGTCACCAAACGGATATTACTCTCAGCAACCGATGCCGACAGTATTCCGCAGTTTGTAAAGATGGGACGTACGACACGTCTTGACTATACGTCACCATCTGACGAATCGACAGGGGAACGCCTTCAGATATTTTCCGTTCATAGTCCGGAACGCGACAAGCTATCCACGCTCCGCCATTTGTTGCTCAACCTTGGTAATGCTTCGAGCATCGTATTCCTAAATCATCGCGATGCCGTAGAACGTGTTGCCGACTATCTCACGGACATGGGGTTCATGCCTGTGGTCTTTCATGGTGGGCTCGATCAACGTCAGCGCGAAGAAGCACTATACCGGTTTGTCAACAAATCGGCATACGTACTGGTATGTACCGATCTGGCATCGCGTGGGCTCGACATTCCGGATGTGTCCAACATCATCCACTATCACTTGCCAGAAGGTGAACAGGGATATATCCATAGGGTAGGGCGCACGGCACGGTGGGATGCCAAAGGACGTTCATTCTTCATCCTCTCACCAGGGGAAGTATTGCCGTCCTATCTCGACAACGTTAATATCCCCGACTATGATATCCCTGTGGACGGCCTCAACGATTGTCCTCTTCAGCCCGTCATGACGACACTTTACATTGGCAAGGGCAAGCATGACAAACTGTCGAAAGGAGATATTGTCGGTTTCCTCTGTAAGAAAGGAGGGTTGACAGCTGCCGAAATCGGACGTGTCGATGTTAATGAATGGTATTCCTATGTAGCCGTCCTCCGTACAAAATCCGAACAAGTGCTGCGCCAAGTCAGCAATGAGAAAATCAAGGGTTTAAAAACAGTAATCGAAGAGAAATAGACTATATTCAAAAAATCAATAATGACCTAATCGTACATTTAAAAAGCAACATCTATGAAAAAGTACAATTTTAATGCAGGTCCGTCAATGCTTCCCCGCGAAGTTATTGAAAACACCGCGAAACAGATTCTTGACTTTAACGGATCAGGATTGTCGCTTATGGAAATCAGTCATCGCACAAAGGATTTCCAGGCTGTCATGGACGAGGCAATGGAACTCGTCAAGGAACTTCTCCAGATACCTGCAGGGTATACTGTCGTCTTCCTTGGTGGTGGTGCCTCGCTACAGTTTATGCAGGTACCATGCAACTTCCTCATCAAGAAGGCTGCTTACCTGAACACCGGTGTATGGGCCAAGAAGGCCATGAAGGAAGCCAAGCACTTCGGTGAAGTGGTAGAGGTAGCCTCATCTGCTGATGCCAACTATACCTTTATTCCGAAAGGATGGGCTGTTCCTGCCGACGTAGACTATCTTCATATTACTACCAATAATACCATCTACGGAACTGAGATACGTAAAGACCTGGATGTATCCGTGCCTCTTATTGCCGACATGTCAAGTGATATCTTCTCACGCCCAATTGATGTCAGCAAATATGATTGCATATATGCCGGAGCGCAGAAAAACCTCGCTATGGCAGGAGTCACCATCATCATCGTGAAAGACGAGAAACTTGGTCGGGCTCCTCGTGAGATTCCCACAATGCTTGATTATCGCACGCATACCGAAAAAGGCTCAATGTTCAACACACCTCCTGTGGTTCCAATCTATTCCGCACTTGAGACTCTGCGATGGATCAAGAAAAACGGTGGGGTAGAAGCTATGGACCGTCTGGCTCAAGAGCGTGCGCGCATCGTTTACGATGAAATCGACAGAAACAAACTTTTCCGGGGAACCGTTGCAGAAGAAGACCGCTCTCTCATGAACATATGCTTCGTGCTTAATGATGAATATAAAGACCTTGAGAAACCCTTCTTTGACTTTGCAACAGAGCGCGGCATGGTAGGCATTAAGGGACACCGTTCTGTTGGTGGCTTCCGTGCCAGCACCTATAACGCTCAGACTATAGAAGGAGTGAAAGCCCTTGTAGCATGCATGAAGGAATTTGAAGCAACCGTCTAATAACATACGATATGAAAGTATTAGTAGCAACAGAGAAACCCTTTGCAGCTCCTGCCGTTGAGGGTATCCGTCAAGAGATAGAAGGAAATGGCCATCAACTGGTACTACTTGAGAAATACACGGAGAAGGCTCAGCTTCTTAATGCCGTTGCCGATGTTGATGCCCTCATAGTACGTTCCGACAAAGTTGATGCCGAAGTGATTGAGGCAGCCCGCCAGTTGAAGATTGTGGTACGTGCCGGTGCCGGCTATGACAATATCGACCTCGATGCGGCAACAGCTCATAACGTCGTTGCAGAGAATACTCCTGGGCAGAATGCTAATGCAGTTGCAGAACTGGTCTTCGGACTGCTCGTATATGCTGTTCGTAACTTTTATAATGGCAAGTCAGGCACAGAGCTGCTGAATAAGAAATTAGGCATTCTCGCTTTCGGAAATGTGGGCCGCAACGTCGCTCGTATCGCTAAGGGCTTCGGAATGGACGTCTACGCGTATGACGCTTTCTGCCCAGCTTCCGTCATTGAAGCAGCTGGTGTACATGCCGTAGGTAATCAAGACGAACTCTTTGAACAGTGCGACATTGTTTCCCTTCATATCCCAGCAACAGCCGAGACACGTCAGAGTATTAACAAGGCTCTTGTCGCCAAACTAAAGAAAGGTGGCATCTTGATCAATACCGCCAGAAAGGAAGTGATTAACGAGGAAGAACTGATTGAACTTCTTACCGAACGTGACGATCTGAAATATGTTACGGACATCATGCCCGATAATCATGAGCGTTTCCTGCAATTCTCCGGCCGTTATTTCTCCACGCCGAAGAAGATGGGGGCACAGACTACGGAAGCAAATACGAATGCCGGCATTGCTGCTGCTCGTCAGATTAATGCCTATTTCAAGGATGGAGACACCCGTTTCCAAGTTAACAAGTAGGTGACGCCAATCAATATCAAAAAAGAAGCGCCCCGTCTGAATCGATATTTAGACGGGGCGCTTCTTTATGATGTTATTCTGCATCAAACAATTCGTCAGGCACATCAATTATGGGCAACTGGCGATTGATGATGGCATTGAAAGAAACAATGGTTTCACTTCGTGACAGGCCAAGAGGCTGGAGCTTGTCATGAATGATATTCAGGAGGTGATGGTTGTTGAGGGCGTAAACTTTGATGAACATGTCGAAACCGCCTGTGGTATAGTGGCACTCGACGACTTCCGGAATACTTTTTAATTTCTCCACTACCTCATCAAACGACTCGGGATCTTTCAGATAGAGCCCAATATATGCACAGGTCTCATAGCCAATCTTTTCCGGATCAATGATAAACTGCGAACCTTTCAGCACCCCAAGGTTGTTCAACTTTTGTATGCGCTGGTGTATTGCAGCACCACTCACGTTACATTCTCTGGCAACCTCGAGGAAGGGGATGCGCGCGTCTTCAGAGATGAGTCTGAGGATTTTCTTGTCTAATTGGTCTAATTGATGATGTCCCATATCTTTGACTAAATTGATTAACTATTGATTTTCTCTGCAAAGATAATATAAAAAGTTTTAAAAACCTACTTATTTAGCGAGAAAAACCCCTTTTTTGTGTAATTTTGCACTGTTTATGCTAATAATACTCACTATTTTGGGCTATTTTGCCCTTTTGATGTTGTTTAGTAGAATTACTGCACGACATTCCGACAATGACACATTCTTCCGTGCTAACCGTCGCAGTCCATGGTATATGGTTGCTTTCGGAATGATTGGAGCGAGCATATCCGGCGTGACATTTGTATCAGTTCCTGGTATGACACTCCGGACTGATATGACTTATATGCAGACATGCCTGGGCTTCGTGCTCGGATACTTTGTCGTGGCATTTGTCTTGCTGCCCATTTACTACCGGCTGAATCTTACCACGATATACAGTTATCTGGAGCAGCGTCTCGGACGAAGCGCTTACAAAACCGGTGCCACCTTCTTCTTAATTTCAAAGATGACAGGGGCTGCCGTACGTTTCTATATTGTCTGCTACATCCTTCAGCATTTCGTGTTGGATAGCGTAGGCGTGCCGTTTTTTTTAACGGTGCCCGTCATGGTATTGCTCATATGGCTGTATACGAGAAAAGGGGGTATCAAAACTCTTGTATGGACAGATTCCTTCCAGACCTTATGTATGTTCACTGCGCTGACGATTATCATTTATCGCGTAATTGTTGCACTCGGTATGACACCGGCAGAAGCTTGTAGTGCTATCGCCGGCGACAGCCACAGCCGTATCTTTGTTTTCGATGACTGGGCATCACGGTTGAACTTTTGGAAAATGTTCCTTTCGGGCATTTTCATAACTATTGTCATGACCGGATTAGATCAAGACATGATGCAGAAGAATATGACCTGCAAGAGTCTTCGCGATGCGCAAAAAGACATGTGTACTTACGGTTTTGCCTTTGTGCCGGCAAATCTGTTGTTTCTATCCCTTGGCATACTACTGATGCTGTTAGCACAGAAAGAGGGTATGGAATTACCTGCTTCAGGCGATGCTCTGCTCCCAATGTTTGCTGCCACGGGCCAACTTGGCAACACAGTCGTAGTTCTTTTCACTATCGGAGTTGTCGCCGCATCGTTCTCGTCAGCCGACTCTGCCCTCACTGCTCTTACGACCAGTTGGTGCGTAGACATCATGGAACGCCCCACCGACGAACGTCTCAGACGTCGCAGTCATGCCGTCATAGCGGTACTATTTACCATCTTCATCCTTCTCTTCGGAGTTGTCAATTCAACAAGTGTCATCGATGCGATCTATTTGATGTGTTCTTATACGTACGGACCGTTGTTGGGCTTGTTTGTGTTTGGCATATTTACGCATCGCAATGTTAATGACCGTCTGGTTCCTTATATCTGCGTAACCTCTCCGATTATCTGTTTTATCCTCGACACGGTCGCTTCACATGCCTTTGGATACACATTTGGCTATGAACTCTTAATGATCAATGGACTCCTGACTTTTCTCGGTCTCTATTTGGCTGTTAATGAGAAAAGGGTGGGGGATGACAGTGTCGTTTCTTAGCAATCATGCACAAAGAATTAAAGGTTTCTCGTACATCCTAACATGATACATCGGAAATATCCAAAATCAGATATAGGCTTCGCTTCATGTAATTGCCATTATGCAGAAATCCCGATACTTCGATGAAGTATCGGGATTCTGTGTTGTTTGGAATAAGTGTAAATTGATTAGTTATGCTTCGGCATCAGGGATGACAGAAACGATGCTCTTATTATAGCGAGTCTTACGGAAATCTACTGTTCCGTCGACAAGAGCATAAAGCGTATCGTCTTTACCCATACCTACGTTAACACCGGGGTTGTGCTTGCTGCCACGCTGGCGAACGATGATGTTGCCGGCAACACACTTCTGACCGCCCCAAATCTTTACGCCAAGTCGCTGAGCTGCTGACTCGCGTCCGTTCTTAGAACTACCAACACCTTTCTTATGTGCCATGATGTTTCCTCCTTGCCTTAGGCGATTACTTGTTTAACAATTACCTGAGTGAACTGCTGGCGGTGTCCGTTCTTCTTGCGGCTGTCCTTGCGGCGCTTCATCTTGAAGACAATTACCTTCTCGCCCTTAACGAGCGGGTTCACTACTTCTACTACTACCTTTGCACCTTCTACGGTGGGTGCTCCAACCGTGACAGTGCCGTCGTTGTCTACGAGCAGCACTTTGTCAAATTCAACAGTCTTGCCTTCTTCGGCATCTTGAATGCGGTTGACGAAGAGTTTCTGACCTTCTTCAACTTTGAACTGCTGACCCTTGATTTCTACAATTGCGTACATTTATGTTATTGTAAACGGGTTTTTCCGCAAGGCGATGAACTTCGTGCCCATGCTTAACCGAGCCTCCACGGACTAAATCGGCCGCAAAGTTACTAAAAAAAGTTGGAATAAACCGCATTCTCTCTCTTGCAACCTTTCTTTTTAAGAAAGATTAACCAAGCAACAAAGTAAGCTTCTTTTGATGGCAAAAAAAAGAATTCCCGTCTTAGCGCATTGGCATAAACGGGAATCCTTTAATGTTGCTTTACAGTTTGGTTGTTCTCGCTGTAATAAAGCGTACAATTTATGATTGCTTATTCTGCAGCTTCTTCTGCAGGAGCTTCTGTCTCAGCGGTTTCCTCAACAGTCTCTTCTGCTACTACCTCTTCAGCAGGTGTTTCCTCAGCCTTGGGGGCGAGGGCAGCCTTGCGCTCTGCTTCAGCAGCAGCAAGCTCAGCGGCATTCTCAGCAACGACCTTAACGGGAACCTTCACCTCAACCTCCTTGTGGAAGTGGACGACGGCCTCATAATCACCAGTCTGCTTGGCATCGCGCATAGTGACAATCTTGCGGTCTACTTCGATACCCTTTTCAGCAAGAGCGGCAACAACTTGAGCTACGCCAACAGAGCCATACAGCTGACCAGTTGACGATACTTTTGCTGCGATTTCGAGTGCGACGCCCTCAAATTTCTTGGCTTTATCTTCTGCTGCAGCTTTCTGTGCGGCAAGTTTGTGGGCCTGCTGACGGAGATTCTCTGCAAGGATTTTCTTTGCCGATTCTGATGCGATAACACCTTTTCCACTGGGGATGAGGTAGTTACGGCCATAGCCGCTTTTTACATTTACTATATCGTTCTTGTATCCAAGACCGATAACATCTTCTTTCAGAATTATTTCCATTTTCTTATAAGTTCTTGAGTTTTACTGTTCTTGAGTTTTTTAGTGTCTCCACATATATATAATATAAGGTGTACTTGCGACCTATCAACTCAGGAAACTTATAGTTTATTTCATCAAATCGGTTACGTAGGGCAGGAGGGCAAGTTGACGAGCGCGCTTGACGGCCTGTGCAACTCTTCTCTGATACTTGAGGCTTGTTCCAGTGATGCGACGGGGAAGGATTTTTCCCTGTTCATTCAAGAACTTCTTCAGGAACTCGGGATCTTTGTAGTCAATGTACTTGATGCCGCTCTTCTTGAAACGGCAATATTTCTTCTTCTTCGTGTCGATAGAAGGAGCCGTAAGGAAACGGATTTCACTCTGCTCTGCCATAATTAAGCCTCCTCTTCTTTTTTGCCAAGCTTTGCACGACGCTTTTCTGCATAAGCAGCTGCATACTTGTCGAGTTTAACGGTGATGTAACGGATAACTTTCTCGTCGCGGCGGTAGCCGGTTTCGAGTTTGTCTACGATAGTAGGCTCAGCCTTGAACTCAAGCAGGCAATAAAAACCTGTCGACTTCTTCTGAATGGCATAAGCCATCTTCTTCAATCCCCAGGTCTCTTCGTTCAAAATCTCTGCACCATTGTCAGTGAGTAGCTTCTTGAACTTTTCGACCGTTTCCTTCATCTGTTCATCAGACAAAACGGGAGTCAAAATGAAAACGGTTTC
>AUXO011618922.1_pt1 | contig 11018 bp, 6 predicted proteins | sample 768731 | NCBI WGS metagenome assembly AUXO01 (sample SAMN02715735, study PRJNA202380) | gut metagenome | biome: sheep rumen | host: Ovis aries | place: New Zealand: Palmerston North
GGAAGCCACGGCTTGAAAAGGAGAACTAGCGCCAACGCCATGAGCACGATGCCGGCAATGAGTAGAATCTTGGTTGTTATCATCGTTAATCAGCAGTGATAGTCTTTGTTATTATATAACTTTTTTTATTACTTTTTTGCACGATTGTGAGCTCACATCACTCTTCTTGAGAGGTAGTAATCACATCGGGCGACGAAGTGGAATCGTCGGTTGTGTCGTTGCGCACATCATCGGGATAGGACACGCGAGTGTGATAGAAAGTGAGTAATCGCTTAATGAGACATTCACGCACCTCATTAATCTCCTTGAAGCTTATGGGCGACTCGTTGAACATGCCATCGGCCACCTGGCCGTCTATAATCTTGTTAACCATGCCGGTGATGTTTTCCTCATCGGGCACGGGGATGCTCTTGGCGGCAGCCTCGCAGGCGTCGGCCATCATCAGGATTGCAGCCTCTCGGCTCTGCGGGTTAGGACCGGGATAGGTGAAGGGCTCAGGATTAACATTTCCGGTTGCGCTCTGCTTGAGAGCCTTGTTATAGAAATAGCGCGTGCGCCCCCGTCCATGATGCTGAGCAATGAGGTCCTTAATAACCTGTGGCAGGTTGGCCTTCTCGGCTCGACGCAGGCCGTCGGTCACGTGCGAAATAACAATCGACGCGCTCTGTTCGGGCTGCAACACATCGTGCGGGTTTACACCACGCTGATTCTCGGTGAAGAATGCCGGATTATCAATCTTGCCGATGTCGTGATAGAAAGCTCCGGCACGCACCAGCTGCACATTGGCCCCCACCTTTCTTGCCGCCTCGCCTGCCAGTGTTGCCACCTGCAACGAGTGCTGGAAGGTGCCAGGGCAGTTCTCGGAGAGCTCGCGCAGCACCGGGTGGTTGATGTCGCTAAGTTCAACCAATGTCACTTGCGAGGTGAAACCGAATATCTTCTCAACAATGAAAATTCCGAAATAGGCAAACGACAGCACAATGCAGCTCACGGCAAAGTAGAGAATCACATGCCAGTCGATGGTGGTGACAGTGCCATAGCGCACCACATATTGCGCGACATAGGTGACGGTGTAGCTCAAGAAGATGAGCGATGCGCACACCACCAGCTGTGAGCGCTGCATGATTCCCTTGACCGACATGATAGCGATAATTCCTGCCAAGAATTGCAATAGCACAAAGTCGCTCGCCTCGGGTGCCACAAGCGAACTGATGAGCACTACCACCATGTGGGTAAAAAATCCCAACGATGTGTTGAAGAACACAGTCACAACAATGGGAACCAGCGCAAACGGGATGAGATACATCAATCCCGAGCGAAAATGGGCTATGATGTAGACTAGCAAAACCCACACAAACACAAAGCTAAAGAGGAACACCATGTGTCGCGTGCTATGGAATACTGCGGGATGCATAATGCGAATGTATAGGTAGTAAACCAGCATGATGAGCAGCAGCACCACCACGTTGCCCACTAGCGAGAATCGCTGCAGAGCATTGTTAACATTACTCTCGGCACTGAGTCGCTCATAGGTCTTGAGCAGCGAATACTTCTCGGGAGTGACAATCTCGCCATAATCAATGATGCTCTCCCCGTTGACCTTCACACCATGAGGGGCAAGTGCAATCTTATAGGCATCGTCGAGCAAGGCCTGTGACTTCACCGAGTCATAGACAAGGCTAGGCGACAGGTTGGTATAAAACAGTTGCGACAACTCACGGCTCTGCTCCACACCAAAGAGGACAGTGGTGTCGAGGTAGTTGTAGGCCTCCATTGCCGACATCAAGTCGGCGGCATTCACTGTCACACTCTCGTTGCCCTGACTGTTGACGATTCTCACTTGCTTGATTTTGCCTCGGCCAATCAAGCTCTTAGTGCTGTTGTCAACAATACCTTTCTCGTAGAGCTGGCTGGTGATGTTGATAAGCTTTTGCTTAGTGCCCGCCGTTACTCCGGTCATGTGCTGCAATGCCGAGTTGATATTTTCCTGCGACTTTTGCGCCACATCCTCATTCTTGAAATAGATGGGAGCAAAATTCTGGTTAATACTATCTTTTATTCTCCTGGCAGTCACCGAGTCATACTCGATGGGGATATCAAATGGCGCAATGAGTTTTGGGTAATTCCAAGGCCGGCCCTCGCTATAGACCAGGGCATCCTCGGAGCCTCCCCCAAAGAATAGCGATAGTGAGCTCACCGTGAGAGCGATGAGCAGGAAAACCACCAATTTAGTACGCATCAATTTCTTCATTGAATTATTCTTTTAGTAGACGAGTAAACGAGTTAATAACTAACAGGCAGCTATGTTCTATAAATAATGGACACTAACTGCGCCTGATTGCCTTGCTCACACCTTTCACTTTGCCCAGCCGCTTGCACATCTTGGTTACTGTGTTCACATCCTCGACATAGACGTCCATCTCGCAAGTGAATACTCCGGCCTCGGAGCGGATGTTGAGGCGACGAATGTTAATGGCAAGGTTGGTTGAAATCAAGTAGATAATCTCTTGCAGAATGCCCATGCGGTCGATACCCTCAACACGGATTGACGCGAAGAACGTTTCGCTGCCGCTCTCCCACCGCGTTTCTACCAGACGCCCGCCAAAGCCGCTTTTAAGCTTCATGGCAGTGGGACAGTCGGTCTTGTGCACGACCACATTGTTGTTGTTGTCGACATAGCCAATCACATCATCGCCAGGTAGCGGATGGCAACACTTTGCGAGCTGGTAGTTGCTCTTGCCGTCGATGGTCTTGAGCACATACACCTTCTTGCGGTCGACTTTAGGTGCCGGAACACTGTCGCCGTTGTTATCACCCTTTGAGCCACGACTGCCAAACGAGTTGCGCCACAACTTGCTGAGCAGGTTTTGCGATGCGGGCTTGAGCGACTTGAGCAGCAACGGCGTGAGGTCGACGTCGCCTTTCCCTATCTTGTAGTATAGGTCCTCCTTGTTTTGCACACCCAAGCTGCTGATGATGCGTGTGAGATTCTCGTTATTTATCTCGGCATGGTTCTCGGCCATGAAATTCTTGAACTGCTCCTCGCCCTTGTCGAGCATTTCGCGGCGCATGTGACGGAAAGCCATGTTGAGGCGAGTCTTGCCCTTGGCAGTGACTACAAACTTTTTCCACTCCATTTGTGGCCGCTGCGACTGCGAGGTGAGAATCTCCACCTGGTCGCCGCTCGAGAGCCTGTGCGACAGTGGCACGAGCTTGTGATTCACCTTGCCGGCAATGCAGTGGGTTCCTATCTCGCTGTGTAGGGTGAAAGCCATGTCGAGCACCGATGCTCCCACCGGCAGCGACACCATGTCGCCCTTGGGTGTGAACACGGTAATCTCGCGCGCATAGAGATTAAGCTTTATCGAGTCGAGGAAGTCGAGCGCGTTAGGTTCTGGGTTCTTGAGAATGTCCTCAATCTCTTGGAGCCATCCACGCAACTGGCTGTCCTCTTCCATTTCCATGCCGCCTTCCTTGTACACCCAGTGGGCTGTCACGCCACGCTCGTCGATGGTATCCATCTTGCGGCTGCGAATCTGCACTTCAATCCACTCGCCGTCGGGGCCCATCACAGTCACGTGCAGAGCGCGGTAGCCATTGGGCTTAGCATGAGATAACCAGTCGCGAATGCGGTCGGGGTGAATTTTGTTATACACCTTGGTAATCTCGTTGTAGATGGCCCAGCACATGCCGTTCTCGTCCTTGTCGTCGGGGCACTCAAAGACGATGCGCGCCGCATAGATATCATAAATCTCATCGAGGGGTATGCGCTTGTTCTGCATCTTCTTCCAGATGGAGTAGCACGACTTCACGCGAGCCTTGAACTCATAGTCGAGTCCCATGGCATCGAGCCGCTCGCGAATGGGAGCCGAGAAGCGCGCAAACATATCGTTGCGCTTGGTCTCACTTGCGGCTACAGCATCGGAAATCGATTGATATATGTCGGGGTGCTCATACTTGAAACTCAAGTCCTCGAGCTCAGTTTTGATGGCAAAGAGTCCTAACCGGTGAGCAAGGGGAGCATAGATGTAGAGGGTTTCGCCGGCAATCTTGTATTGCTTGGCCGGAGGCATTGATGCCAGGGTGCGCATGTTGTGCAGGCGGTCGGCCATCTTAATGAGTACCACGCGAATGTCGTTGCTCATTGTGAGCAGAAGTTTGCGGAAGTTCTCGGCTTGAGCCGATGCTTTGTCACCAAAAATTCCACCCGAAATTTTGGTCAATCCTTCAACAATATTGGCAATCTTGTCGCCCACGCGCTCGCCGGTCTCGCCTATCACCTCGTCGCCAAAGATAGCTTTGATGTCGGCAGTGGTGTAGTCGGTATCTTCGACCACATCATGTAGCAGAGCCGCGCAAATCGATGTCGACCCCAGCCCTATCTCCTGGCTCACAATGGTTGCCACGGCAATGGGGTGCAGAATGTAAGGCTCGCCCGAGCGTCGCCTTATCCCCTCATGGGCCCGGCGCGCGAAGCGAAAGGCTTTCTCGATTTTCTCAACCTTCTTGCGGTGATTGCTGGCCAAGTATCCGCCCAGCAGGGCCTGATAGGCGTCGTCAATCAATTTATTTTCTTCCTCTTGACTCATAGCGGTTGTGTTGCCTTGTGTATTGTTTATTCATTATAGATACTAAAATACAAAATTAGCAATAAAAATCGACACTGCGACACCTTTTGCCCATTTTTTTAAAAAATGCCACTCTTTTTGAAAAAAAATAAAAAAATGCAACACCAGTGTTGAGGGAGGGTAGAGAGATTCCTCACTGGTGTTGCATTTAGAGCCGGCTCATCGCCCGGATTGCGATAGCTTGAGCCGAGCTTTATGTCTTGAGCGTGATGGGCTGGCGCGAGCGCTCGCTGATGTCGCCCGAGCGGTAGGCCTCAAGCAGCAACTTGAGGTCGTTGATTTGGTCCTCGAGCTCGGCACCTATGTCGGTGTCTTTCACCATCATGCGATGATTGGTCATCTCTACCAGTTGATAGGTCGACTTGATATCTTGTCCCTCCTCAACTGCCTTGGTAATTGAGGTGAACGGCTCATGTTGCACGAGCTGGAAGCCGCGGCTGTGATAAACCAGAGTGTAGCCGGCAATGCCGGTCTCGGGCTGATAGGCCTTGGAGAAGCCACCGTCAATGACCATGAGTTTGCCACCGGCCTTGACAGGGTTCTCACCCTTGATTGTCTTGACCGGCACATGGCCGTTGATGATGTGGCGATATTGCCCCTTTACACCAAACTCATCGAGAATACTGTCGACCACCTCCTCATTATCGCGCAGGGTGTAGTAGTGCCCCTTTGCTTCCTTGTGAGTGGCTTTGTCGGCAATGAAATAGCGCTCAAAGGTGGCCATTTTGTCTTTGTCAAACGCGGGAGAGTCCTTGCCACACCACAAGTACCACACATAGTCGGTGGCAAACTCGCGACGCGACTCATCGTCACAGCCGAAGTAGGCGTCGCGAATGAGCGAACCCACCTTCTTTAGCAACTCCTTGCCATGATATTTCTCGCCCTGGATGGCGACATCCTTGAGTGAGCCGTCCTCGTTGAGCGGAATTGAGGCGTGATAGAGCAAGTTGCCGTTGACGACCTTGTAGACGCACCCGTAGCGGAAAAGGCAGCGCATGTGCTTGCGCAGGCGTCCACTGCCGGTGAAGGAGTTGTGAAGTTTTTCAACGATTTCCTCTTCCTCGGGAGTGAGCTTGTAGGGGTTCTTGGGGTCGACAGTGGGGAAGCTGGTGTCGAGCAAGTCATAGTCGACACCGTTGATGGTTATCACATTGCGCTCGTGGTCAATCTTGTCGAGCAACAGGCGATCCTGCATCTCAAACTCAGGCCTGCGCTCAATGATTTGGGCCTCGAGCTTGAACTGGATAATGCTTATTGCCTTGTGCATCTTGGCAATGAGCGGAGCCAGTTTAGCGCCCTTGGCGTCGCCTCGCGGCATGAACTGCTCACAGGGGTCATTGCCATAGACATCCATCGCAAATGTTGCCAGCGGCAGCATGTTGATGCCATAGCCGTCTTCGAGCACTGCCTGGTTGCCATAGCGCATGGCGATGCGAATCACATTGGCAATGCAGCTGTCGTTGCCGCTTGCCGCACCCATCCACAGGATGTCGTGGTTACCCCACTGGATGTCAAAGTTGTGGAATGTGCACAACACGTCCATGATTTTATCGGGACTTGGCCCACGGTCGAAGACATCGCCCAGGATGTGCAGCTTGTCGATGGTGAGCTGCTGGATGAGATAGGAGATGGTGATGATGAAATTGTCGGCACGCCCGGTAGTGATGATAGTGTGCACAACCACGTCGATATAGGCCTGCTTGTTGCGGTCGTTGGCATTCTCGTGCAGCAGCTCCTGAATAATATAGGAGAAATCGCGAGGGAGTGCCTTGTTTACCTTGGAGCGTGTATACTTCGATGACACATCGCGGCACACTTTTACCAGCCTGTTGATGGTGATGAAATACCAATCGGTGAGTTCATCGCGGTCGTCAAAGCCGTTTTTCACCAGCTCCAGCTTTCGCTCGGGATAATAGATGAGAGTGCACAGCTCTTTTTGCTCGCGTGTGCTCAGCGAGTCGTTAAAGAGCTCACTCACCTTGCGCTTGATGGTCCCAGACGCGTTGCGCAGCACATGCTGGAATGCCTTGTACTCTCCATGCAGGTCGGCCAGGAAGTGCTCGGTTCCCTTGGGCAGGTTGAGAATCGCCGAGAGGTTTATTATCTCGGTACTGGCTGTTGCCACATCGGGGAAATTGTGCGACAACAGCTTCAAGAACTTCAGGTCAATAGCCTTCTTTTCTTTCTTAGTTATAGCCATAAGATAAAATCAATTTTTTTTGTTTGTTAGGTTTAATATAAGTTAATTAGTCGTTATTGTTGCGGTATTCTTGCGGCGTCATGCCGGTGTAGGTCTTGAAATAGCGGTTGAAGGTTGTGGGCGAGGTGAAGCCCAGCGAGCGTGCCACATCGGCCACCGAGACGTCGCTGCTCTTGAGTTGCGTCTTGGCATCCATGATGATGAGGTTCATGATGATTTGCTGCGCTGTCATTCCAGTTGTCTTGCTGATGACGTTGCAAAAGTGCGACAGCGTGAGCGACGCCTCGTGGGCATAGAACGAAATCTTGTGCTCGTCGCGATAGTTCTCGAGTGCAAGCTGTATAAACTCACCCACGATGGCTTGGTCACGCGAGGAGTGACGGCTCAGCTCCCCCTTCACCATGTTGTGGCTGATGGCTCCTGCCAGCATGTCGATGGCAACAACCAGCGCACTTTGCGCAATGCTGCGAGTCATGAATTCCTGCCCCAACCTAGAGGCCTTGGTCATGATTGAGAAGCTCTCGCGATAAAAGTTGCCCATCTGCTCATTGAGTGAAAGCACAGGCTTGTTCACCACATACTGCATGATAGGAGCGATAATCCGCCAAAAGTTTATTTGCTTGAGAAAGGCCGACGAATAACCCTCAAGGCTGATGATTGTGTCGGCACTCACCCTCTTTATTTGCAGGAAAGAGCCGGGAAGGATGACAATAAAGTCGCCCGCCACCACGTCAAATTCTCCCAAATTTATAGCCACCTTTAGCTTACCCTGTACCACATAGCACAGGCAGCACGACGCAATCTTGCATGGGAAACGCCTATAATGGCCAAGCAAGTCTTGACGAACGTCGTCATAGACAACAAAGTCGGCCGACACGTCAAAGGGTGGCTGCAGCCGCGCTTGCTGTTTCTTATTTTTTGAGGAATTCATCGCTGGCAATGGCTCTAATTATTTTTTACAAAGATATAGCAAACCAAATTAAATACAAAATAAATAGTGAAGTTTTTCTTTTTTATTTTATCTTTTGCCGCAAGGTTTTTCACGTGCACATTGCGCAAGTGTGGCAGATAATTTGTAACTTTGCACTCTCTTTAAACAACCATCATGGCACACGAGGTTTTACATAAGGTGAAATTTGTGACTCTGGGATGCAAACTCAACTTCTCGGAGAGCGCCACCATTGGGCAGCAACTGCAAGAACGAGGCATAGCCACCACAGTGGCCCCACGCAGCAGTGAGGTGCCCGACATTTGCGTGGTGAACACTTGCAGCGTCACCGCCCTTGCCGACCGCAAGTGCCGCCAGCACATTCGCAGCCTCATCAAGCGTTACCCCAAGGCACTGGTGGTTGTCACCGGATGCTATGCGCAACTGCAAGGCAAGAGCATAGCCGAGATTCCGGGTGTCGACATAGTGCTTGGCAATGAGCAAAAAGGCGACGTGGTCGATTACATCGAAGCGTGGCTGGCCAACAAGCAGAGCGCACTTGCCATAACTCCCCACAAGGACATCGCGCGCTTCTCGCCGTCGTGCCAGTGTGGCGACCGCACACGCTATTTCCTCAAGGTGCAGGATGGATGCGACTACTATTGCAGCTACTGCACCATTCCGCTGGCCCGTGGACGCAGCCGCAGCGGCACCATCGAGAGCCTTGTGGCTCAAGCGCGCGACGTTGCCGACCGTGGCGGCAAGGAGATAGTAATCACCGGTGTCAACATTGGCGACTTTGGCAAGAACACCGGCGAGCGGTTTATCGACTTGCTGCGAGCCCTCGACCAGGTGCAAGGCATAGAGCGCTACCGCATCTCGTCGATTGAGCCCGACCTGCTCGACGATGAGGTGATTGACTGGTGTGCCGCCTCTCGTGCCTTCATGCCACATTTTCACATACCGCTGCAGAGCGGTAACAACGAGGTGCTGCGCCTCATGCGGCGCCACTACAATCGCGAGCTCTTTGCCGCCAAAGTTGAGCGCATCCACCGCGTGATGCCCCACAGCTTCATTGGCGTTGACGTGATGGTGGGCACCCGTGGCGAGACCCCCGAGTGCTTCGACGACTCATTGCACTTCATCGCCTCGCTGGGAGTGCAACACCTGCATGTGTTCCCCTACAGTGAGCGCCCGGGCACCATGGCACTGCGCATACCCTACATCGTGGACAAAGCCACTCGCGACATGCGCGTCGCACTCATGATGGAACTAAGCGACAAGCAGCAGCGCGAGTTCATTGAGCGCTACTTGGGCAGCGAGCGGCCTGTGCTCTTTGAGCAACCGCCTCACGGCGGCAAGGTGATGCACGGCTTCACCGACAACTACATCCGTGTAAACACTCCTTATTGCCCCCGGCTCGTCAACACCGTTGCTCAGGCAAGGCTGATAAAGATTAACGACGACTTGAGCGTCGACGCTGAAATTGCGACACCGTGAAATGGTACACTAAAATACTCTATGCGCCCCTGGGATGGGCGTTTCACCTGCTGGCATGGATGCCGTGGCCGGTGCTCTACCTTCATGCCGATGCGCTATATTTCCTGGCCTATCGCCTGATAGGCTATCGCCGCAATGTGGTGAGGAAAAACCTGGCCGAGTGTTTCCCCGAGAAGAGTGACAGGGAGCGCCTGCGCATTGAGAGAGAGTTCTATCATCATCTTGCCGACTACTTCGTTGAGACCATCAAGCTGCTACACATCGACGAAGGGCAGATGCGCCGCCGCATGGTGTTCAAGGGCGCCGAAATCATCGATGAGGCTTTCGACAACGGTCAGAGCATTGTGCTCTATGCCAGCCACTACGGCAACTGGGAGTGGATAACATCGGTAACGTTGTGGTTCGACAGCAAGCGCCACAGCGATGCCGTGCAGGGGCAAGTGTATCAGCCCCTTGAAAACGAGTGGTTTGACCACTTCTTCCTAAAGTTGCGGCAACGCTTCAACACGGTGTGCATCGACAAGAAAAAGATATTGCGGGAAATGATCAAGAGCGAGCGCGACGGGCGACACTTGGCCATCGGGTTCATTGCCGACCAGCATCCACTGACCAATGAAGAGCATCACGTTATCGACTTTCTCAATCACCCAACCGCATTTGTGCCCGGCCCCGAGGCCATTGGCCGCAAGCTGCATTGCCGCGCAGCCTGCTTCGACGTGCGCAAGCTTGGACGAGGCCACTATGAGTGCACGCTGGTGCCGCTGAGCGATGACATCGCCGGCGAGCCTCGTGGCACTATCACCACCCGCTACGCGCGCATGCTTGAGCAGCGCATTGAGCAGGAGCCGGCCTACTGGCTATGGACCCACAAGCGCTGGAAGCGACCCGTAACATTCCCCGAGGGCTACACACGCGAAAACGAACTGGAGTTTTACACAAAAACTGACAACTGACAACTGATAACTCACAACTGATAACTCACAACTGATAACTCACAACTGACAACTGATAACTGATAACTGACAACTGATAACTCACAACTGACAACTGATAACTGACAACTGATAACTGACAACTGATAACTGGCAACTGACAACTGACAACTGATAACTGACAACTGATAACTGACAACTGACAAATGAAACCTGTAGCGGTAATAATACTTAACTGGAACGGAGCAAAGTTGCTGCGGCGCTACCTGCCCAGCGTGATTGAGGGAACCAACGCCGAGATTGCCGACATCATCGTTGCCGACAACGGCAGCACCGACGACAGCCGCCAAGTGCTTGAGAATGAGTTCCCCCAGGTTAAGACTTTACTCTTCGACAAAAACTATGGTTTTGCCGAGGGCTACAACCGCGCCATCGAGGCCACGCGCTATAACTACACGGTGCTGCTCAACAGCGACGTGCGCACTCCGGACGGATGGCTCGACCCCATGTTCAACTACATGGAACAGCATCCCACGGTGGGCGCTGTGCAGCCCAAGTTGCTCCAGGACCGCGACGACGACAAGATGATGTTTGAGTACGCGGGAGCCGCCGGCGGCTTTATCGACAAGCACGGCTACCCCTACTGCCGCGGCCGCCTCTTTGAGGCAATCGAGGAAGACCGCCATCAGTACGACGGTCAGGACATCGACATCTTTTGGGCCACAGGGGCGTGCCTCATGGTGCGCAGCGAGCTCTACCTGCGCGTTGGCGGCCTCGACCGCGACTTTTTCGCCCACATGGAAGAGATCGACCTGTGCTGGCGCATTCAC
>AUXO016067784.1_pt1 | contig 11018 bp, 8 predicted proteins | sample 768731 | NCBI WGS metagenome assembly AUXO01 (sample SAMN02715735, study PRJNA202380) | gut metagenome | biome: sheep rumen | host: Ovis aries | place: New Zealand: Palmerston North
GTCAGAAGGGAAGTCCTACGGCGAAGTGGAAGGCGAAGTCGCGCTTGAAGTTGGGATGAATGATAGGGAAATGGTGGTCGTCTTCCTCATAGGCAGGATTGATAGCTTTCATGCCACCATCGAAGCGCAGGATGAAGTAGTCGAAGTTGAGACGCAAGCCCAAGCCATAGCTGACCGCTATTTGCGAAAGGAAGGTATCGAACCTGAACTGTCCGCCGGGCTGTTCGGGGTATTCGCGAATGGTCCACACGTTGCCGGCATCCACGAATACGGCTCCTCCTATTTTCCAGAACAGGTGGGTGCGATATTCGGCATTGAGGTCCAGTTTCATGTCGCCCGTCTGATTGATGAAGTTGATGCGACCGTCATGCTCCTTATACTTTCCCGGACCCAGTGAGCGCACGCTCCAGCCTCTCACGCTGTTGGCACCGCCCGAGAAATAGCGTTTCTCGAAGGGCAATACGTTGCTGTTGCCATAGGGAAAGGCAATGCCGAGGCCGAGGTGGAACACAATCTGGTTGTTGCGGTCGATGAGCAGTGAGCGCGTGAACTCGAAATCGCCTTTGGCATATTGCGCAAAGGCAATATTAAATAAGGTGTGGTGACCTTGTTCATTCTTTTGGCTACCGAATGCTGACGACACAGCCTGCAGCAGATTTCCCGATGTCTCGATGTTCAGTTTCACCGCCATGTTGCGATTGCTGTAGGAATAGCCAAATCCGATCTTCGTGATGAACAAGTTCTCGTAGTTGTAGCGTAGGATGGCATTGCGCGAATTTTCGCTCTCCAGATACTCGCGTCGGAACGTATCTGAAATCCAGGGCATGAACACGTAGTTCAGGTCGAGCAGGTCTATTTGGAAACGCTCGTGGCGGTTTGGAAAGTTCCATTTGTAGCGCCAGGCTGCTGAGAGCACCCGGCGGTGGAACTCGGGGCGGTTCTGCATGTCGAAGAGGATGGAGAGTTCGCTGGTGGCATTCGATTCCCGGCGCATGCGATGAGAGAGAAAAGGTATGATGAAGCGCGGAAAGTTGAGTCGCGCTTCGGCTGAATATTCTGTAAAGTTCTGATTGCTGTAGCCTTCCAGTCCCTTGATGGCTTCAAAAGCTCCACGCAGCTCAATGCTCAGCATCTCGCTTCCTCGAAACAGATTACGGTTCTGGTAGGTGAGCGATGCGGCAGCGCCCAAATCGCCTGCCGTGTTGGTTCCCTCGGGCTGAAAACTGATGGTCGAAGATTTGTTGGTCTGTACCGTGATGTCGCAGTCGAGCAGGGTGGTATCGGGTAGTGGGTGAAGTGCAATGTTGGTGTATCTTACGGCCTGCAGCTTGCCGAAGTGATTGTAGGTTTGCTGTAGCTGGGTGCCAGAGTAGGGGGCACCTTCCATAAGGTGCGTACACTCTTCGAGCACCCGTCTCCTGAGGTGCAGGCGTGTCTCGCCGGCATCACCGTTGTTATAACTGATGTTGCGGATGCTGAATTTAGAGTGTAGCGTGTCGCTTTGCTCGTTGCGGTGAAAAAGGTGCAGGTGTAAGGTGATGTCAATAAGCTTTTGCCCGGCTATGGTGTCGGCCAAATAAGTGATGTACTCCTTGTGGAACTTGTAATAGCCCTGATCGTTCAGCAGGGCAGTAATGCGTTTACGCTCAGCATCGAGCTGTGACAGATCGAACTTCATGCCCACCTTCAGTAGCCGCTTGGTGCTGTCAGCTGTCTGTTCCAGGTATTCGGCTATGTTAGTGTCGTCAATCAGGTATTGCAGTGATGCTACATAATAAGGTTCATGAGGATAGAGATAGTAGTTCACGTCCACCTTCTTGTTGTGAAACACGGGTTCGAACCTTACTTCGGCTGAGAGGAAGCCTTCATTGTTCAGTTCCTGTCGCAGATCGTTGCAAGTGCGCTTGGCCAGCAGACTGTCGTAGATGACGGGCGGCTCGCCAATGGAACGCAAGAAACGGTTGAACCAGCGCGTAGAGTCACGGCCTGAGAGCGAATAAGTGGCCAGTGACGTCTTGGCTAAAGAGAAAAGTCGGGCATTAGGCGTTTGTCTCACATAGTTTTTCAACGCGCCCTTGTTCACGTCGGCCTTGTCGTCCTGTTCGTCAATTTTCAAGTGAACATTGCTTAGCAGGTATTGTCCTTCGGGCACATAGCGAGTCAAGGAGCATGCCGTTTGCAAGACCACGATGCCCAAGAGCAGGATGAACCGTGATAAACTAAAAAGGGGCCCTCTTGTTCTCACATGTGCTCGTTTTGGAAATGATCAAGGAGGAATACTTCGGCCCGTTGCAGGTCTTCAGGCGTGTCAATGCCTACGGTCTCGATCTGAGTGGTTCCCACTTTGATGCGATAGCCGTTCTGTAGCCATCTGAGCTGTTCCAGACTTTCAGCCAGCTCCAGTGAACTTTGTGGCAGACGGGTGATTTCGTTCAGTATCTCACGACGATAAGCATAGATGCCGAGGTGCTTCATGAACGGGAAATGCTGAAGCCACTCGGTGCGTTCCTTTCCACGCACAAAGGGAATGATACTGCGGCTGAAATACATGGCGTAGCCGTTTACGTCGCACACTATCTTCGGTGAATTGGGATTCTCTGCGGCTTCAATACTCTCGAAAGGCTTGCCCAAAGTGGCAATCTGCGTCATAGGATCGTCGAAAAGCTGCTTGATAGTGGTGAGCTGCGAGGGGTGTATGAAAGGTTCGTCGCCCTGAATGTTGATAATCACGTCGGCATCGGTGTGCAGCTTGGTGGCGGCCTCCTGAAGACGGTCTGTACCGCTCTTGTGAGTAGAGGCGGTCATGACAGCCTTGCCTCCAAACCGACTGACAGTCTCGGCAATGCGCTCGTCGTCGGTAGCCACATAAGCCTCGTCCAAAACTTTGAGCGCCTGTTCGTAAACCCTTTGAATGACGGGCTTCCCACCCAGTATGGCAAGCGGCTTGCCAGGGAAGCGAGTTGAAGCGTATCGCGCAGGGATGATTGCAATAAATTTCATGTTGAACATAAACGTTTGTGACTGCAAAGTTATGAATTATTCGGCAATAATCCGTTAAAAAAACTAATATTCTTTGTCTGTTACACTTTTTTTCCGTAATTTTGGGCAATTAATTAAGCTGAAACAGATTTTGAAACATTATATTTTATCAATTTTACTTGCATTCACCACATCAGTCGCCTATGCTCAGAAAATAACCGTAGGCACGTGTATTACAAAGGACAAGGGTACCTATAATGGTGAAATGGCTGGCGGGAAGCCTCATGGAAAGGGGCGGACCGTATGGGCTGACGGTGATGTGTTTGAAGGTGAATACGTGAAAGGCAAACGGCAAGGCTACGGAGTCTATACTTTTGCCGATGGTGAGAAATATGAAGGGCAATGGTTGCAAGACCATCAGCACGGATTGGGCACTTTCTATTTCGCAACAAACAATAAATATGTGGGCCTCTGGTATCGCGATGTGCAGCAAGGGCATGGCGTAATGCATTATTTCAACGGTGACAAATATGACGGCATGTGGCGTGACAACAAGCGTGAGGGAAAAGGACGCTACACCTATGCCGGAGGTGCTTATTATGACGGCGAATGGAAAGCTGACTTGAAGAGTGGCAAAGGTAGCTTCGTATGGGACGACGGGAGCTGCTACACAGGTCAATGGCTCAATGGAGAGAAATCGGGAAAAGGTACATACAAATATGCCAATGGCGACATCTACGTGGGAGCTTTCCTGAAAGACCTGATGCACGGAAAGGGCATCTATCGATTCCAGAACGGTGATGTGTATGAGGGCGACTATACGAAAGGCGAACGCAGCGGTAATGGCATCTTCAAATATGCTAACGGCGACAAATATACAGGCCAGTTTGCCAACGGCTGCAAGCAAGGCCAAGGAACGCTCGTCTTTCAGAATGGCGACACCTATGTGGGACAATGGATGAACGACAAGCCCAACGGAAAAGGAAAACTGACCACCAAGCAGGGCGACGTGATAGACGGACAGTTCAGAAACGGGAATCCCGACGGTGAATGCATAGGCCATCTCTCAGACGGATCGAAGTTTAAGGCTCACTATCGCAACGGGAAACGGCATGGAGCGGCTATTGAGGAGTCGAAAGACGGAAAACGATTCGAGGGCTCCTACTATGATGGCAAGCGTGACGGGAAATTTGTGGAGAAAGACCGCAACGGCAACATCACCGCTGAAGGGACCTACAGTCTGGGACGACGACAGACGAATAAATAGTGTGCGACCAATCGGCTCCCACGATGTTGAATAAAACAAAAGAACAAACATAATCAATTTAATATCTTAAAAACTGGTGTTATGATAATAGACACGCTCGACAATCTCGTAAAATACGAGTCAATGAACCCACTGTTCAAGGACGTGGTGGAGTTTCTGAAGAACAATGACCTGAACAAAATGGAATCAGGCAAGTACATGATTAAGGACAAGGACTTGTTCGTGAATATCACCACCGCAAAGGGTCGTGCTCATGACGAGGCTGTGCTGGAGACGCATATCAACATGATCGACATTCAGATTCCGCTTGATGTGGCTGAGACCTATGGATATACACCACTTTGCCGACTGCCCGAGGCTCCCTATAACGCTGAGAAGGACATTACAAAATATGAAGGCATGGCTGAAAGTTTCGTGGAATGTCAGCCTGGCATGTTCGCTATCTTCTTTCCACAGGACGGACATGCGCCCTGCATCTCAATGTCGCCTGAGATCAAGAAAGCAATATTTAAAGTAAAAGTTATGTAATCATGGCTACGGTAAAGAAAACAACACGAGCTAAGGCTGCTAAGGAAGTGGTCGAGGAAGCTCCCAAGCACATCGGACTGGTACAGAACGACTCATGGTTGGAACCCTTTGAAGATGCTATTCGTGGTCGTCACGACCATGCACTATGGAAACTCAATCAGCTGACACAGAATGGAAAGAAGACACTGTCAGACTTCGCCACTGGTCATCTTTACTTCGGACTGCACAAACTCACACGCGGCTGGGTGTTTCGTGAGTGGGCTCCCAATGCCACAGACATTTACCTGATAGGCGACTTCAACGACTGGAAGGAAGACGAGCACTATCGCTGTAAGCGCATAGAAGGTACTGGCAACTGGGAACTGAAACTCAAGGAGAAAGACCTGAAACACGGTCAGCTTTACAAGATGAAGGTGAAGTGGAACGGTGGAGAGGGCGAACGTATTCCTGCATGGTGCCGTCGCGTGGTACAGGACGACCAAACAAAGATATTCTCCGCTCAAGTGTGGAATCCTGCCGTTCCATACGTTTGGAAGAAGGCTGGCTTCAAGCCTAAAAAGAACCCGTTGCTCATCTATGAATGCCACGTGGGCATGGCACAGGATGCCGAAAAGGTGGGCACTTATGAGGAGTTCCGCCTCAATGTGCTGCCACGTGTGGCAAAGGACGGATATAACGCTATTCAGGTCATGGCCATTCAAGAACATCCTTACTATGGCTCGTTCGGCTACCATGTGTCATCGTTCTTTGCTCCATCAAGCCGCTTCGGCACGCCCGAGGAACTGAAAGCACTCATTGACGAGGCTCATAAGCTGGGTATATCGGTCATCATGGACATCGTGCACTCACATGCCGTGAAGAATGAAGTAGAGGGATTGGGCAACCTGGCTGGTGATCCTAATCAGTTCTTCTATGAAGGCGACCGTCATGAACATCCGGCTTGGGATTCACTTTGCTTCGACTATGGAAAGGATGACGTACTGCACTTCCTGCTCTCTAACTGCAAATACTGGCTTGAGGAGTTCCATTTCGACGGATTCCGCTTCGACGGAGTAACCTCTATGCTCTACTACTCACACGGTCTGGGTGAAGCATTCGGCAGCTATGGTGACTACTTCAACGGTCATGAGGATGACAATGCCATCTGTTATCTTACGCTGGCTAACTTACTTATTCATGAGGTGAATCCCGAAGCCATCACCATTGCCGAGGAAGTGAGCGGCATGCCCGGTCTGGCTGCCAAGTTCGAGGATGGAGGCTATGGGTTCGACTATCGCATGGCTATGAACATTCCTGACTACTGGATTAAGACCATCAAGGAGCAGAGCGATGAGAACTGGAAACCATCATCTATTTTCTGGGAAGTGAAGAACCGTCGTCCCGACGAGAAGACCATCAGCTACTGCGAGAGCCACGATCAAGCACTGGTAGGCGACAAGACCATCATCTTCCGCCTGATAGATGCTGATATGTACTGGCACTTCGCCAAGAAAGACATCAACGGTGTGGCTGAGCGAGGCATTGCACTTCATAAGATGATCAGACTGGTGACGGCTGCTGCCATCAACGGTGGCTACCTGAACTTCATGGGCAACGAATTCGGCCATCCCGAATGGATTGACTTCCCACGCGAAGGAAATGGATGGAGCTATAAGTATGCTCGACGTCAATGGAATCTGGTGGACAATCATGATTTGTGCTATCACTGGTTGGGCGATTTCGACAGGGAAATGCTAAAGGTGATCAAGAGTGTGCGCAACTTCCAGAATAAACCCGTTGTGGAGATATGGCACAACGATGGCGATCAGGTGCTTGCCTTCATGCGAGGTGATTTGATCTTTGTGTTCAACTTCTCACCCACGCAGTCGTTCACCGACTATGGATTCCTTGTTCCCACGGGAAGCTACGAGGTTGTGCTCAATACCGATGCCACACAGTTTGGCGGTCACGGATTTGCCGACGACACCGTGGTTCATCTGACTAATTTCGACCCATTGTATGTGAAGGACCGCAAAGAGTGGCTCAAACTGTATATCCCGGCTCGTTCGGCAGTTGTCTTGAAAAAGAATTAAATGTATTTTCAACTCTCACATAAGAAGAATAGCACCATCACCACGCAGGTGATGTGTGCTATTGTTTTTTGTCTGTTCTCATTTATTTGGCTGTATTGGACGCAAGTCGATGTGCTGACAGTGGCACAACATGCATTCAGTAACGGGCAGACGCATTATGACAGAACTGTTGGCGCAATCCTTATCACACTCGTGTTGCAGTTGATGCAAAAGGTAGTGTTCCGCTTTGCGAAACTCGACAAGCATGCACATGCACTCACCTATGTGCCTTCAATGCTGATGCTGGCCTTGATTTGCAAATATACGCCTGAAATGAGTGTGAGCTATCCTTGGATCTCAACATTGTTGCTGGTCGTCATCGTGTTATTGGTATGGAGCGCATCTTTATGGATGGCGCATCAGATGCTCCCGTTCGTCTCGGAGAAAGGAAATACTGGTGTGTTCTCACGTAGGAATTGGGTCAATATGCTGACAATGGCTGGCATGATGCTTATGGTGGCAGGAGTCAGCAATACGAATGCCGTCTTCCAGTTTCGTTCTCATGCCGAGTTGGCTATCGGACAAGGCGATTACAAGGAGGCATTGCGTACAGGCTCTCGCTCAAATGAAACAGATGTGAGCCTCACTATGCTTCGAGCCTATGCGCTTTCGAAAGAAAACTTGCTGGGCGAAAAACTGTTCGAATATCCCATTGAGGGGCGCGGTCAAGATCTGCTACCTCTTCCTGGAAGCAAGTCAAGACTCCTCATATTGCCAAAAGACTCTCTCTACTTTCATTTGGGAGCACGCCCGATTGGCATTCACTCTATGAAGCGCTATTTGGACTTGTTGGAGAAAGATTCGCTGGCTACTCATGCCGTGGCTGACTATAGATTGTGCGCGTTGCTCATTGATAAGAAGATAAGTGCTTTCGTACACTATCTGCCGCAATATTATGATTTGAACGAATATCTTCCGAAGGTCTATCGAGAGGCTTTGACACTATACGTGCATTCCACACAGCATCCTGTCATAGAATTTTCTCATGAAGTGATGAATGAAGATTGGAAAAACTTTCAGGCGCTTGTAAGAGCCGTACAAAGCAAGAAAGAGAAAGATGCACGGCTGTATGAACTGTATGCAAGCTCGTATTGGTACTACTATTTTTACAAGTAGGGACAGCTGCTGATAAGAATTAGTGATTATATTTTGAACAAATAACGTAGAACTTAAATAGTTATGAAAAAACTTCTTTTGGGTGATCAAGCAATAGCTCAGGGAGCTATCGATGCTGGACTTAGTGGTGTCTATGCCTATCCTGGTACTCCGTCAACGGAAATCACAGAGTACATTCAGGATTCGCTCCAAGCTCGTGAGAGAGGCATTCGTAGCCGGTGGTCAACGAACGAGAAGACCGCGATGGAGGCAGCCCTCGGAATGTCATACATGGGTAAGCGCGCACTCGTCTGTATGAAGCATGTGGGACTGAACGTCTGTGCCGATCCTTTCGTGAACAGCGGAATGACAGGAACAAACGGTGGACTCATTGTTCTCGTAGCCGATGACCCATCCATGCACTCTTCACAAGACGAACAAGACTCGCGTTTCTATGGTAAGTTTGCCATGATTCCTACATTCGAGCCCTCAAATCAGCAGGAGGCTTACGACATGGTGAAGGATGCATTCGACTTCTCTGAGCAGGTGGGCTTGCCTGTGCTCATGCGTGTCACTACGCGCATGGCCCACTCACGCGCAGTCGTGGAGATTGCCGACGAGCCTCTGCCTCAAAAGGAGATGAACTATAACTCGAAAGCCAGCAACTGGGTACTGTTGCCAGCTTTTGCACGTAAACGCAATGACATTGTAACGGCCCAGCAGCCCATGTTGGAGCAAATGGCCGTGCAGAGCTCCTATAATAAATATGTGGATGCTCCTGATCATAAACTTGGCATCATTGCCAGTGGCATTGCCTACAATTATTTAATGGAATGCTATCCTGACGGGAACTGTCCTTATCCTGTGCTGAAAGTATCGCAATATCCTTTGCCTAAGCAACTGATTCGACGCATGACCGACGATTGCGAATATGTTTTGATTGCCGAAGAAGGGCAACCATTTATTGAGGATCAAGTGCGTGGCGTGATGCCAGGAAATGCAATCATTAAGGGTCGTCTTACAGGTGAGCTTCCCCGTACAGGCGAACTGAATCCTGACTTCTTGAAGAAGGCGCTCGGACTTCCTTCTGATGAAGCATACAAGACGTGCGAAGACGTGGCTCCACGTCCGCCGGCACTCTGTCAGGGATGTGGTCACCGCGATGTCTATACAGCTCTGAACCAAGTATTGTTGGAGTATCCTAATGCACGTGTGTTTGGTGACATCGGTTGTTATACGCTGGGATTCCTTCCTCCGTATAAAGCGATTCATTCTTGCGTGGACATGGGTGCAAGTATCACAATGGCTAAAGGCGCAAGCGATGCCGGACAGTGGCCCGCTTTGGCAATCATTGGTGACTCCACCTTCACTCATAGCGGTATGACGGGATTGCTCGATGCTGCAAATGAGAATTCGAACATTGTGGTCATCATCAGCGATAATCTCACCACTGCCATGACAGGTGGACAGGATTCGGCTGGTACGAATAAGTTTGAAGCCATTTGTCGAGCACTGGGCGTTCAGGACGAGCATCTGCACGTGGTGAATCCTATTCCGAAAAACATGCCTGAGATTACGCGAATCTTGAAAGAAGAAATCGAATACAATGGTCTGAGTGTGATTATTCCCCGTCGGGAATGCATGCAGACTTTGCAGCGCCATCTGAAGCAGAAAAAGTCATAAACAGGAAATAAGCAAGATAACACGTCATTAAAATTGAACCAAAGATATGAAGACAGATATTATTCTTTGTGGTGTGGGAGGACAAGGCATTCTCTCCATTGCTACCATCATAGGCGAGGCAGCCATTAAGGAAAATCTAAATATTAAGCAAGCAGAGGTACATGGCATGAGTCAGCGTGGAGGCGATGTGCAGTCGAATCTTCGTCTGTCGAGTGCGCCTATCCACAGCGACCTCATTCCCTTGGGTGCAGCCGACGTCATTATCTCTATGGAGCCGATGGAAGCGCTGCGCTACTTGCCTTTCTTGAAGAAGGACGGTTGGATAATCACTTCAAGCACGCCTTTCATGAACATCCCGAATTATCCTGATATTGAAGTCATTAAAACTGATTTGGAAAAGATTGGCAATGTGATTCTGTTGGATATTGAGCAGCAGGCGAAAGATGCTGGTATTCCTCGTTCGGCTAATATTATTCTGTTAGGCGCTGCCCAGAAAGCCATTGGCATAGATTATGAGAAATTAGAAGATGCCATTCGCAGAGTTTTTGGAAGGAAAGGCGAGGCTGTCGTTGAAGCTAACATCAAAGCATTAGCCATAGGAAGGGAGGCTCAGAAATGAAACCGACTCCGATTAAGAAGGAACTTATAGACAAGCTCGTTTCTGAGCTGGGCATTGACGATTTCGCAAAGGCCACGATTCGTGAAGTGAAACAGGTGGCTGCAATGGCTGAAAAGTCGAGTGGGGTGGAGTTCATTAAGATGGAGATGGGCATTCCCGGACTTCCCGCAGCCCAAGTAGGGGTTGATGCCCAGATTCAGGCACTTCGCAACGGAATCGCCCATTCATATCCCGATATTCAAGGCTATCCCGTGCTTAAGGAAGAAGCTTCACGTTTTGTCAAGGCATTTATCAATGTCGATATTGCTGCAGAGTGCTGCGTGCCTGTATGTGGCTCTATGCAAGGAACCTTTGCATCGTTCCTCACCTGTTCGCAAAGCAATCCGAATAAAGACACAGTCCTGTTCATTGATCCAGGCTTCCCTGTTCAGAAGATGCAGTTGAAGGTGATGGGAGTGAAAATGGAGACTTTTGATGTCTATGACTATCGTGGTGAGAAATTAGGGCCGAAACTTGAAAGTTATCTGAAGCAGGGGAACATTTGTGCCATTGTCTATTCGAACCCAAATAATCCTGCCTGGATTTGTCTTAACGAGGAGGAACTCAAGCAGATCGGTGATTTAGCCACTCAGTATGATGCTGTTGTGATGGAAGACCTTGCTTACTTCGCCATGGATTTCCGCAAGGATCTGAGCCGTCCTTTTGAACCGCCTTATCAGCCGACGGTGGCACGTTA
>AUXO011160021.1_pt1 | contig 11017 bp, 10 predicted proteins | sample 768731 | NCBI WGS metagenome assembly AUXO01 (sample SAMN02715735, study PRJNA202380) | gut metagenome | biome: sheep rumen | host: Ovis aries | place: New Zealand: Palmerston North
CCGACCTATCGCTTAGGAGGCGATTGCTCTATCCTACTGAGCTACAAGGACATCACAAACATTATATCAAAAAATTAAAAATATATAAAGATATAAAACAAAAGAAACAAATTATAAAATTTGCCTCCTTACATTCTTTATTTTAATAAACTTATTGTAAATAGAAGTAATAAGTTATAAGCATATTTAAGTCTAAATTTAAACTTAAGTGAAAATTCTTCAGCAGCTACACATTTATCTACTGTACTAACTATCCAACTTTCCATATATTTTGGAACCGAAATATTTATAGGAAACATATGTGACCTAATCATATCTTTTTCTTTAATAGTTAAATCAAATTGTGCCTCGGCTGTTTCTAAAGCAAGTTTAGGATGCGTAAAAACAGACTCTAATCTTTCAACTTTAGTCCTATCTTTTGGGCTAATAAAGAAATCATGTAAAAGCCCACCAATCGCCGTTTGCTCATAATCAAGTCTTAACACCTTAGCTAATTTATAAGAGTAATAAGACACTTTAAGAGAATGTTCAAATCTTGTAATTCCATGATGTTCTATTTGCTTAATTTTTTGAAATTCCTCATTATTTATATATTTACTAACTATATTCATATATTGTAAGTCATTCAGACTATCCATATAATTTTCACCTCAAATTACTCGAACATTATATCACAAATCCATATAAATTACAAATCGATACTACTGTTCGCTTCCTTCTATTTTTAATTCTTGTCCTACTGGAGTTATCTGGATAAACGTATTTCCATCATTCACGCTTATTTCTTCACCACTCATATTTTTATAAACTGTTTGACTACTTCGACTCTCCTTAGACCAAGTAATAGGAATCGCATAACCATCAGTTATAAAATACCCATTTCCTGATCCAATATTATCAAGCTTCTGCCTACCATAACTATCATAACTTCTATTTCTAATAGGTGTGATAATAATATTTTTATAAGTATACTGCTTGCCAGTTATTGCATCAACATGACTAGTGCCTGACATAAAACGCTTATAAACTTTATTTTCACTATCATATTCATAACTAGTATTAGTATAATATGAATATTTTATGAAAACCTTATCAGCTTTTATTGAATCTTCTCTATCACTAAGATTAATTTCATCAACACTATATTTTAAGAGCAAATCCTTGTTTGTGTCACGTTGATAGCCTTTTTGACTGGCATATTTATTAATTCTTTCCATACTAGTAAAAGCTGTATGCTCTCTAGCTTTCTTTAAAGAAGTATCCCTCCAAAAAGCTCCATCATCAGTTAAACCATTTATATTATTAACACCCAAAGATTTAATATCAGACCTAGCGTCTTCACTCCACCCAAAGTGGACATATATCGCATCATTTTCTAAAGCATAATCCAGAAAATATGGCCTAGCACTTCTAACAGAGCCTATTTTAGAAGTATCTTTGTCTTTAAAAATAGCCATTATTCTCGTAATTCCACCTTCAGCAATTATCTCATAAGAAATATAAGCATCGGCCAACCCAGCATGTGGCCAAGCCTGATGATTATTATTTATCATAACCGCAACCGGCCTAGTTTTAGAAAATTGATCCACTACTTTTACTGTTTTTATCTGCGCCTCACCCATCATATCAAAAGTTGCTTTTTGAAGTTCCTCATTATGCATCACCACATAATAAATCCCAAAGCCAATAATAACTAAAAGTAAAAACACAAATAAACTCATTGGTCTCCTAGTTTTTTTTGCATGCTTAGCCATATAAAATCACCTACTCTTACTTTCATTATATCAAAATCGAAACATTTGAACTTAAAAATAATCATAACTGGTGTAAATATATGTCTAAATAACCTTACAAATTACTTCGTGACAATCCAAGCATCTGGTATTTTTCTTGTCTTTTTCTGGCCACTACCATTAACCGGCTTATTTACAAGTTTTCCATCAATAACAAGTCCAGAAGACGTTCCACCATCTAAGTTAGAAGCATTATATGCACCATATCTCATTAATATTTCTGTAAGCTCCACCATACCAACGCCATCAATGCCATGAGAATAATCTCTACCATCCATTACTAAGAAAAGCACTATCCCATCTTGTCTTTGCCCAATCGCACTTCTTGGAGCAGTGCCCCAACCACCATTACCCTTAATAAATGAAGGTTTTCCATTTACAATTAGATAAGGGCCAAATTCTACCGCATCTCTAACACCTTTTTGTAAAGCCTGACTAGCTGTCATTTTACCCAATATAAGCTTATTGTCGTTTGTAAAGCCAATAATTCCACCACCAACATTAGGTTTTTCTAAATTACTAACAAGCTTACCATTTTTAATGACAATTCCATATGGTTTACCACCATTCCCGTTATAGTTAGGGTCATAAAAGCCACTGGCATTCATCCCAATTACAGCGTTGTTTTTCTTAACCATATCTGTAAGCATTTCACCATAAGAATTCATATTGGTTGAAGTCGCAATTTTAACTTTTGATGGATCATATAAAGCAACCAAATATCCTCTCATGCCATTTTCATTTATGTTTATTAACTTGTATAAGTCGTTATCTTTGTCTTTAGTCAATATTTCTTTTTCATATTTATTTTTATACATAACTTTAAGGCCACTATAATCCACAAATTTCACTTGACTTATATCAACCTCCTCACCAGATTCAACAACATAATTCTTCTTTAAAACCCCTTCAATAGTCTCATCACTAAAGAACCATTTAGCTAAATATTGATGATTCATAGTCGTCATTGCTGTTGTAATAAGCCATTCACGAAAATTAGGATAAGGACCATATAATAGAAAAGCAAGACCAGAAGCTAAAACTATGCCAAAACTTATTAAAACTACTAACACTTTTTGCCATAATTTCAATTTTTTATTTTTTCCCTTCTTTCGCCTATTTTTATTATTTTCTTCTTGAACACCTTCTTTATCATATAAAAACTTTAAATTATTATCAAAAGAAAGTTCATCATTGGAAATAGAGTCCTGATTATCCTCAAAATTTATAACTGATTCATCACCTTCATCTATAGAAACCTCATCCATATCATTAAACAAACCTGAAATCGTATTTTCTTTGTTGTCATTTTCCTCTGCTTCATCTTCAAAAAAAACAGAAATATCTTTGTTTTCTATATCTTCATCATAGATATCCGTAGCTAAATCACTATATTTTGCTTGCCTATATTTTTTCGGCTTACGTGATTTTTTTAAAGTATTTTCTAATTCATTATCTTCTTTTTCATCAAATAAATCACTCATTTTTACTTACCTCTACTTCTTTGCCAAAATATTCTCCATCATTATCATAATCAATATATTTTTTATAAACCGGAAAATCAGCTTTATTAACTTCTTTATACTTTCCGCCGTTTTCATTATTCCACTCTTCGTAACCACTGACCATTTTATTATAAGCTATAACATCACTTATATAATAATTATGAGCAGCCTCATAATTAGCTTTAAACACAGTACACTTACTATTAGTATTAACATCCCCATATTGAAATTTACAATTATTTTTTAAAACCTTGGCCGTACTTTCAACCTTCTTAATACCTTCAGCATACTCTTCCATAAACTTATTCCAAGCATCAACATTTTCACTTAAAGTTTCAAAATAAAGTTCATCTTTATATTCATAAAGTATATTTCTTTTATCAGAAAATTCATCAAGGCTTTCATTAAACCCTGGATAAGCGTCCAAAACTAACTTCATTTTATTTTTAGTTTCCTTTTGATCTTCCTTAAGACCCTTTGCCCAAATACATCCTAAAAAAATTAAAAATATATTAACAATAATAACAATACCAATAATTTTCAATGACTTCTTCATACTGCTTACTCCTTTATTCTACTTTCCCAATATACCAAAATATAAAAAAAATGTAAAGATAGATTAACTAACTCTACATTATAAACTTCAATTTTCTCTTTTATTTTCAGAAGAAATTTCTTCTAAAATTTTTTTTAAATTTACTGCCACATCTTTTGGCACAGTTTTAGAAAGCTCCTGAATAGATTGCTTTTTCATATTACTAACAGTTTTGTATTTCTTAAGAAGTTCCTGTTTCCTTTTTGGGCCGATACCATCTATATTGTCTAATATACTTGCATATAAACCCTTACTTCTTATCTGTTTATGATAACTAATCGTATAATTATGAACCTCATCCTGCATTCTTTCTAAATAATGAAATAAATTACTTCTTTTTTCAATCGGTATTTCCTTATCAAAAGTGACTAAAGCATTAGTTGCGTGCTTATCATCCTTTTTTAAGCCAGCAATTGGAATAGTCATATTAAAACCCTGCAAAACTTTCTTAGCAACATTCATCTGCCCAATACCACCATCGACAATAATTAAATCAGGCCTTGTTAAATTATCTTTTAAAACCCTAAAATATCTTCTATATAAAACTTCACTCATTGTTCCATAGTCATCATTTTTATCAAACGAAACTTTATACTTACGGTACTCATTTTTTGCCGGTCTTCCATCTATAAACACAACCATACCAGATACATTATAAGTTCCAAATAAATGAGCATTGTCAAAAAGTTCAATCCTATCGAGCTTTTCTAAACCTAAAACTTTTTTAAGTTCATCGTTTACTTTACTAGTACGTTCTTCATCTTTTAAAAGTAGTTCTATCTCATCTTCAAGCTGCTTCTTCGCATTACCACTAGCCATATCTACCAGTTTCTTCTTGACACCCTTTACAGGAATCTTCACTGAAATTTTAAAATAATCAGAAAGAAGCTTATCATCTACAATATTAGGCACAAGTACTTCCTTAGGAATTAATGCCTTATCATAAAACTTTGCAATATACCTTGTAAGCTCTTCGCTCTCACTATCAATTAAAGGAATAATTTGATGATGATGACCTGCTATCTTACTACCTCTAATAAAGAATATAAATACACTTAAATAACTGCCATCATTATAAAAACCAAATATATCTCTATCAATATTATCATTAGTCTCAATTTTTTGTTTAACTAAAGTAACCCTAATATAATCAAGCATTTCTTTAAGTTCTAATGCTTTTTCATATCTTAAGTTTTCACTTTCAAATTCAATTTCAGCTTTTAACCTATCAGTAACAACCTTATCATCACCTTTTAAAAACTTAACAATATCATTTTCCATCTCTTTCACTTTTTTAAAATCAACATTATTTGTACAGTAACCTAAACACTGACCAATATGATAATAAAGACAAGGTCTTTTTTGATATGTTTTGCATTTTCTTAAAGGATATAATCTATTAAGTAAATTTACTGTACTTCTAGCCGCTGTAACATTTGGATAAGGTCCAAATAATCTAGTTCTCTTTTTCTTCCTATGAACATTTCTAACAACAAGAAGTCTTGGTACCTTCTCCATCGTAAGCTCAATATAAGGATAACTTTTATCATCTCTAAGTAAAATATTATATTTAGGATCATGCTTTTTAATTAGATTAATTTCTAATATTAAAGATTCTGTTTCTGATGAAACTACTATATAATCAAAATCAGCTATTTCTGAAACAAGTCTTGCCGTTTTTCCTGTATGTGAAGAGTGAAAATAAGAATTAAGTCGATTTCTTAAATCTTTAGCTTTACCAACATATATGATTACACCATCAGAATTTTTCATCAAGTAGCACCCAGGTTTATGTGGTACTAATTTTAACTTTTCTAAAACCATAACTCCTCACCTCACTAAAAAATATTATAAACAATAAACAAATATTTATCAAGACAATTAAAACTTGCAATTTAATAAAGCTTTTAATATAATTTAATTGGTGATTCTATGAAAACTATAACAAATGAGATAGTTAATGAACTTATAATTAATAAATCTAGATTCATTACTGTCATGATTCCGATAACTAATAAAGAAAGCGTAAATACAAAAATAAATATTTTAAAAAGCATATATAAGGGCGCGACACACTACTGTTTTGCCTATATAATAGATTCAAAAGAAAAATGCGAAGACGACGGCGAACCTTCCAGAACAGCAGGCCTGCCAATTCTAAATATTTTAAAAAATAATGATCTAACAAATATCTTATGCGTAGTTATAAGATATTTTGGCGGCATTAAATTAGGCGCCGGCGGACTAATCAGAGCTTATAGTACCTCAGCCAAAGAAGCATTAAAAAAAGCCAAAATAGGATATATAGAAAAAGGCTACGAAATAGACATTGAATTTGAATTTGATTATGACAAAATGAAAAAAATAGATTATTTTTTTAAAGACATAAATACTAAAAAAACATTTGATGAAAAAATTATTTATACACTTAAAGTATCCGAAAAAAATTACGATAATATAAAAGATATTATTACAACTTATGGAAAAATATTAAGTATAAAAGATATAGCAATAATAAAAAGCGAAGATTAATCGCTTTTTTTTGATTCTAAAATAACTACGCACCTATTACTCAAATCAATACCTTGAATAAACTTTTTAAAAAGATCAAAATCAAGACTAAATAATTTAAAGTGCATGTCTGTCATGAGCTTATCATATATTCTAATTTGATTTACAATCATAGAACATATCTCACCAGTATTTTCCGTAGAAAGTATTAAAGAATTTAAATTAGCTTTCTTTATTAAATCAAATCTATGACGGTCGAAATTCATATCTTTTAAAGTATCATCGATAAACTTAATAACTTTATCAGTATTATCTTTAACAGTAACATTAAAAGACAAAATATAAAAGTCACCTACTTCTTCCATTCTTGCATTAATGCCAGACAAAAAGTTAGTATCTTTAGCCGTCATATCACTAAGTTCTGACAAACCACTAAATTTCATAGCCAAATATATATTCATATAAACTCTAGACAAATATCTATCATTTAACTTATTTTCTTTCTTAATTTTATAATTTATATAAATTTCCTTGGTTTGATTATCTTTATATATTATTTCACTTTCTTTTACTACTTCTTTAGGCTCTTGCTCTTCTTTTATTTCTATTTCCTTTGGCGCGCCAAAATCATGTTTACTATAATAATTCTTTATAAACTTAATTGTCTCATCTATATTTATATCACCACTAATAGTTAAAATCATATTACTTGGATGATAAAAAGTATTATAAGTATTATATAAATCCTCTTTAGTTATACTTGCAATATCCTCTAAACTACCAAGAACTGTATTTTTGTAATCTAAGTTTTTAAAAGTATTAATTAAAGCCTTATCATGAACAATATAATATACACTATCTAAATCTTCCTTCTTCTCCTGAGAAATTATCCCTTTTTCCTTCAGAACATTTTCATCAGTAAAATATGGTTCATGAACACATTTTAATAAATTATTTAAATTATCAAAAAAATTATTTGCCCCTGTAAAATGATATGAAGTTATAAATTCCGTAGTAAAAGCGTTTGCTGAAGCCCCATTACCCTCATATATCTTAAGCGGATCGTAATCTTTCTTATCAAACATTTTGTGCTCTAAAAAATGAGCAATACCAGCAGGAACTTTTGTAAATTCCGCATCACCTTTTAACTTAAACTTTAAAGTTGAACCACCAAATAAAGCCGTCATTCTCGCATGAATTTCATTTCTTGGAATCTTACACAAAAACACACGCAAACCATTATCTAAAGTTTCTGTATAAACATCTAAATCAATTTTTTCATAAGTAAGCTTTTTCATGACCTATCACCTTTTAATAAATATACCGTATCAATATGCGTTTTTTTAGCAAAATTCATAATATCTTCCATCGTTACCTTTTCCATCATTTCTCTTCTAACATCCATATTATCAGAAACACCATATACCTCAGAAATAAAACTATTTAGTAAATCATTTTGATTATCTTCAATACCAATTAAAGAATTATAGTAAGTATTTTTGACACTTTCTAATAAATCGTTAGAAAAATTACCATTCTCTACATTTTTCATTTCCTCTTTAATAAGTCTATATGTCTTATCAAAATCTTCACCATTAATGCCCGCATAAATTTTCAAAATACTAAGTAAATTCACACGATTAGTATATATATAATAACATAATGAATTTTTCTCTCTTACCGTTTGATTTAAAAGAGAATTCATACCACCACCTAAAATCCAAGAATATAAAAGAGAAACATATTTTCTTTCATAGTCAGTCATATCTAAAGTTTTACAGCCAACAATCAAATTACTCTGAACATTTGAAGAATTATCTATTACTATATTTGGCTCCTTATTATAAACAGTTTGATTAAAAACATGCACAGGATCTTCATGATACTTACCAGCAAATTTTATATTTTTTTCAAATATCTCTTTCATCTTTAATGGATCAATATTACCAGAAATAAATATGTCTAATTTTCCTTCATTAATAACCTTTTTATAAAAATCATAAAGTTCAGTACTAGTTAAACTTCTTGTAAGTTCTATAATTTCATCTAATGAATATTCCTTATAATCAAAAACCGTCATTTCCTCGTGAAACCTACTATCCGCATATTCCCTAGGATAATCTTTAGTGGAAAGATAATAATCAATCAACTTTTCCTTTTTAGCTTCAAACATCTCATTATCAAAACCATTATTAATAATTTTAGGATTAAATATAAAATCAGCTAAAAATTTTATATTTTTCTCATTCATTCCTTTTTCTGTATATTTTTCATTGACAAATGTTGCAAATAAAGATAAAACATCTTGCTTGCCACTACTAATAAATCTAATACCATAATAAGGATCATAAATATCTACAGCTGCTTCATTAATTTCTTTTAAAGAACCATATTTACTACTAGTACTAACAAGCATTCGCCAAAGCATTGGAATATATTTATCATATTCTTTTTTCTTTTCAATTCTAATATTTATTTTTAAATCTATTGTTTTAAATCTGTCAGTCACTATTGTATATAAATTATAATTACCTAAATCAAATTTCTTATATTTCATATATCTCCCCTCCTTCTTATTATGTTTTATATAATAGAATCTAAAGCAAGTTCAATCATTTTATTTAAACCTTTTTCCCTCTCTTCTGGAGTTGCCACATCCTTAATATATTTTGAGTCAACCACACTCATTAAACAAGCTGCTTTTTTACCTAACATTTTCGCAATATAAAATAAGGCAAAAGCTTCCATTTCAGCAGCAATTGGTTCTATATTACTAGGAATTCTTTCTAAAAATTTATCAACATCAGTCATATATAAATCAAAACAATCTAAACAAGCTGTTGTTCCTTTAAATAAATTAATTCCCTTTTCTAAAGCAACTTCACTAATCCTATCATTTAACTCTTTGTCACCATCAATTAAATGACAAATATCATTATTTAAAGTATAAGCAAAATTACTTTCACTATAAACATTTGTCGCTAAAATTATATCAAATAATTTTTCTTCCTTTAAATAAGCACCACAAGACCCAATTCTTATAATTGTTTTAACATCATAAAGCTTATAAAGCTCATATGCATAAATACCCATACTTGGCATACCCATACCAGATGCCATAACCGTAATTCTTCTATCCTTATAATTCCCAGTATAAGCATAAATATTTCTTACTTTATTTACTAATTTGCAATCAGTTAAATAATTTTCAGCTATATATTTAGCTCTAAGCGGATCGCCTGGCATTATTACTACATCTGAAATATCTTCTTTTTTAGCTTCATTATGCGGAGTCATAACATCATCTCCTATCTTCTCCAACTACTAGTTTAACAACCTAAAAATATTATGTCAATAATTGAAAGTTAAATACCAAGTTATACTTTATTAAATTTAATATTTATCTTATTTAAACATTTATTCTTTAATTACTGTAATCTTTTACCCACCAAAAAAGTAGATACAAATCTACTTTCTAAGCTTTCCATTTTTAAGTAATCTCAATAATTTTAAATTTTGAGACGTCTTTCCTTTATAATTACTAATACTATTATTAATAGCGATTAGCTTTCTATTTTCAAAAGATGAATCTACTCCTATAGATTTTAAAGCATCAACAAAAGATAACCCTTTATAACTACATGAATAATAACTACTATTATCTTTTCTAAGCGCATTTAAAAGTTTAGTATTTTGTAAAGAAGTCCCTCTATAAGTATCTGTAAAACCTACTTTTTTATAAAGCGTTTTTCTCGCACTAAACGAACTATCAAAGCCTGCTGATTTTAATCCATCAACAATAGAAGTTCCTTTATAATTACTTAAATCAGGTAAATCAGATATTGAATTATTACCACTTACATCTACAAATATATTTCTATATAAATAATTCATATCAACATTTCCATTTATTCCACTAACTCTTCCAGAAGAAGTATATTGCCACATATCATATTTTCCCTTATATGTGTTAGTATTATTATATTGAGCAACCCATATAGTATATTTCTTTTCTAACTTTTTATAATCCAAATAAGTTGTGAAAAAATACTTATTCGCATATATTCCAGCCCAGTATCCAGCTTTTTCTATTTTACTGCAAAAAGCCTCACACATACTAGTTAAAGTACTTTTACCTAAATTTTTCTGTGACTTGTCTTCTATATCATAATATACTGGTAAATTTAGCTTTCTGCCATTAAGCCATTTTAAAACAACATCGGCCTCTTTTTTTGCATCGCTAACACTTTTAGCATAAGAATATAAATACACACCTACTGGAACATTCTGACCTTTAAAACCTTCATAATTCGTTTCAAATTTTGGATCTTTCTGACTTTCATATCTTCCATATCCTATTCTTATAACCACAAAATCTACGTAATTTTTAACTTTTTTAAAATTTATATCACCTTGATATTTTGATACATCAATTCCTTTATATTCCATTATCCACCTCCTAACATTATATATGATAAAGTTAAAAAATAGAAACCATTTAAACCTAAAACAAAAACCGCTTAAAAGCGGTTATTTTCATAATGGCGGAGCAGGAGGGATTTGAACCCTCGCGCCGGTTACCCGACCTACACCCTTAGCAGGGGCGCCTCTTC
>AUXO016010530.1_pt1 | contig 11016 bp, 6 predicted proteins | sample 768731 | NCBI WGS metagenome assembly AUXO01 (sample SAMN02715735, study PRJNA202380) | gut metagenome | biome: sheep rumen | host: Ovis aries | place: New Zealand: Palmerston North
CGCAGACGGCAGAAAACAATGACGCCCCTGTAGGAATCATAGAGGGAGTCAAAGATCAGGGCCTTGAGCGGTGCTTCCGGGTCACCGTCCGGTGCCGGAATATTTTTGATGACCGCTTCCAGAACGTCCTCGACACCCAGGCCCTGTTTTGCGGAGATCAGGGGTGCGTCCGAAGCGTCAAGACCTATGACATCTTCAATCTCCTCCCGCACGACTTCAGGCTGTGCCGAGGGCAGATCGATCTTGTTGATGACCGGGAAGACATCCAGGTTGTGCTCCAGGGCCAGATATACATTGGCCAGCGTCTGCGCCTGGATACCCTGTGTCGCGTCCACCACCAGGATCGCACCGTCACAGGCTGCCAGAGAACGGCTGACTTCATAATTGAAGTCCACATGTCCGGGCGTGTCGATGAGATTGAAGATATACTCCTGCCCGTCTTTTGCGTTATAGACAAGACGCACCGCCTGGGATTTGATCGTAATACCGCGCTCGCGCTCAAGTTCCATGTTGTCGAGGACCTGGTCCTGCATTTCCCGGCTGGTCAGAAGGCCGGTCTTTTCGATCATCCGGTCTGCCAGTGTGGATTTACCGTGGTCAATATGTGCGACAATGCAGAAATTTCTGATTCTATCCTGGGTGATTTCTTTTTGCATATAAATACCTTTCAATCCATAAGGGCGCTAAACCTCCGGCAGACATGGCTTAAGACAGTCTGCCGGAGGCACATTCAAGACCCGCTCTCGAGTCCTGCGCGCCGGATGCGGGCTGCTGCGTCTTCCGCACCGTATCCGTGCTGCGTTCAACACACCTTTTTGTGTGTCAGATCGCTGTTTTTTTATTCATTTTCCTTGAGGTAGACCTGGATCCGGCTCTGAATGATATCCGAAACCTCTTCTGTCGATTTCTGACCGGCGAAATAAGCTCCCGCCTCCTCCAGGATAATATTGAGAACATCGTTCTCGCTGTTGACAGAGAAACTCAGATTGTCGAGGATCTTCTGCATCTTATCAAGGTCTGCCTGTCCGAATTCGGGAAGGCTGTCAAGGCCGTAGGCCTGTGCCGTATCTCCTGCATCGATTTCTTCGGGTGCGACGATCACTTCCTCTGCCGTTGTGTCGCTCTCGGCCTTTTTCATATCCTCTTTGAATTCTTTGACGTACTTCTCATATTCTTCATGCGTACCGTCAAAGTCCTTTTCGGGAATAGGCTTGCCGGTCATATCCTCGGATTCTGTCTCTGAGCTGTCGACATCATCGGTTACCTCGGTAATCTCATCTCCCGTAGGCGCCTCTGCAGCGTCCTCGGATCCGGTTTCGTTATAGACCTCCATGCCCTGGGCATTAAGTTCCTCTTCGAGTTCTGCATTCTGCTCTTCGAAACTGTCAATGACCGCCTGGCCCTGGGCCTTGATCGCCTTTTTACTGATCGGCAGGCAGCTGTCGAGGCTGCTCTGATACTCCTCCATGAGGAAACGGCGGACAAACTGCCAGCATCCGTCCGGATCAGATGTACTGCTGCTGATGCCGATCTCGGCACTCGGCGCGACTGCCGGGCCCTTGTTGTTCTCGGACGGGAAGCCGGTGACAGTCATATCGATATCACCGTAAAGCTGGCGGGTCATATAGTAATAATCGAAAGGTGTGTTGATAAACTGGATACCCAGGAGCGCCTTGTCTGCCAGATACTGGGTGCTGTAATCAACCGACTCATCCTCCTCGATCTGCTGGGGGAACTTTTTGGCAAATTCCAGAAGCTCGCGGAATCGGTCGTTGTTGAAGTCACAGGTATGGGAATCCATGTCGATAAACTGGTCTCCGGAGAACTCGATCGCATAGGACAGAACAGACTCGCAGTCCATCATTCCGAATACGCCTGTCTCATTAAGTCCCATCTTAGACGCTATGTCTACCGCTTTTTTGATAGTGAGATCACTTCCGTCACCGATATATTTGGCCTTGCCGGCAACACCGGTAACCGTGAATCCGGGAACGATCATATACATCCTGCCATCGGTCTTAAATGCATCTATGACATTCTGCATAAAATCAGACTTGTCGATCTCCGCGTCCTTCTCATAGCGGTCCGTCAGATCCTCCAGCATACCTTTGGAAATATAATTGCTGACGGGCATATATTCGTTCATGACCAGAATATCCGGGATATTGCCGGAAACAAGATCCGTGTTCATTTTGGACATACCGGTCGAGCTGTCATAATCGTCTTCCGCCAGGTCATACTGGCTGTAATCCTGGATATTGATCCTGTAGTCGGTGCTCTCCTTGTTAAAGGCAATGACCTGATTGCGGACATCATAGGAGACATAATAGCCGGCAAGCGTGAGCTCTTTTTTGTCTTTTACATCCTCCGGCTTGATGGGCTGCAGAATATAGGTGTCAAGAACCACTTCCGCGCCATACGCCTGGATGGCCATTCTTCCGTCGTCAAGTTCCAGAATACTGGAGACACCCTCGAGAGCCAGATCGGAATTGACAAAATTGACAACAGGAGTCAGCGTATCGGATCCGAGTTTTGCGCCGAAAATGCCATCCTCGGATGCCAGGTATACATCATACTGCTTTCCTGCAAAAACACTGGCTCCGGACATGGCGACCGGCATGGTGATGCTGTCGGTGAACTTGCCGTTGGAAGCATTAAAACTGAGGATCTTTGTGGAAGCTCCGGTATCGTCCACCATAATGACCGTGCCGTCATGCAGGACACGGATAATACCTGTCACCTGCTCCTGCGGAACCGCGCATTTGCTTTCCACAAAAGAACCGTCCTCGGCAGAATACAGGTCAACGCCTTCGGAAGAGGCAACCAGAATTCCTTCATCCGTAGGGACGATGGAATCAATGTAAAAATACATGTTGTCTTTGGGCTCTTTTACATCCTTGATCCATTTCTGTTTGCCGTCTGCGGCGACACAGCAGATCTGGTAGGAACTGGCAGCGTCCTCACTGAGCCCTTCCGGAATCTCGTCCCCGGCTTCCAGATCGTTCTCGAGGGCATAGTCCAGGGCCTCAGAGTTCTGTGTGGTGCATAGTGCCAGATAAAAATAGCCGTCCTTATAGGCTGTTGCGGAAATATCTGTGCTGTCCGTATCTTCCAGATTGTATTTCACTCTCTCCAGGCCGGAACCGTCTTCGTTGAAGTGAACCAGCTCATAGGAATCAAGTCCGTCTCCCACATAGCTGAAGTTAAAGCCGTAGAAGACACCGTTCTCATAGCCCAGGATCTGCAGGCCGTCGGTTGAAAAATCCTCTCCCAGAGAGATCTTTTCCGATGTTGCCACACCGTCTTTACTGGTGATTTCCGGCATAGAGGAAGATGCGGATGAGGGCTTGCTTTCGCCTTCTTTTCCGGATCCGCCTCCACAGGCTGTAACAGACAGCGCCATAATCAGACACAGAGCTGCTGCAGCAAAACGTTTGAATCTCTTACTCATTATTGCCATATTGTGGTCAAAACCTCCTGTTCATGAACCTTTTTCTTCTTCCGGAACATCCGGATTTTCCAGGGCAGGATCTGCCTCAGAAAAAGACCCGTCAGAATCGTATGCATCTTCCTTTTCTTCCGAAATCATTTCAGAAACCTCTTCCGGCTCGTCTTTCGGAGCACTTTCGGGATCCTCTTCCGGCTCGTCTTTCGGAGCACTTTCGGGATCCTCTTCCTGTTCATCATCCGGATTCTCTTCGGGATCTTCCTTCTGCCCTTCATCCGCTCCTTCTGTCAGGTCCCGGGAATCCTCTTTCTGCTCTTCTTCCCTTCCTTCTGTCAGACTGTCGGAATCATTGTCAGCAGCATCCTGATCCGGCAGATCATCGGCATCCTCCGGCACCGATTCCGCCGCAATAGCCGCTGCACCGCTGAGGGGCAGGGCATTTCCGGATTTTTTGCCGTAAATCTTCTCGGATTCTCTGTCGTACATTCTGTCCTGGATATCGCGGATAATACCGCCGACAGTCCAGCTCTTGTGGGTCGCGTACCAGAGCACCAGAACAAGGAGAAATACAAGCGGTGAATACCTCAGGACCATCCACATGATCGCATAGGGAACCAGGACATCCTCCCAGGCAAGCGCCACATTCTCCCAGTAGGGATAACGGATCGGAGCGATCTGCATGCTCCGCACGCCGGGCTGCGCCACCATAGCGACCAGGCGCAGAGTATCATACCGGTGGGTATTGTCTACAACCGTGGCCTTCTCCATGGGGAAGGGGACCTGCTCCAGGCGGCTCCGGACCTTACGGACGGCATATCCCGAAACAGGCTCCGGCATAACGACCTCATAGCAGGTGACTCTGCTGGTATTTACAGACTCTCTTTCCTCCGCTCCGTCATTTTTGCCGCTTCCGCTTCCTTTGCCTCCTCCGGAACCGACACCGGAACTGTTATCCAGTTTTTCTCCAACAGGATCGTCACTGGCAGGTTCTTCTTTTTCTTCTTCCTTGACCTCTTCGGTCTCTTCCTCCGGGACTTCCTCACCGGCATCCCCGGCATCGCCCGCATCGCCCGCATCACCCAGGTCACCCGAATCGCCCAGGTCACCCGAATCGCCCAGGTCATCCCCGGGTTCTGCTTCCAGGGTTTTGGTGCCCGGCAGTTTTTCATTTCGGGTCAACGCGTCTTCAGAAGAAGGCATATATGCCGCTGTCTGCGGAATAAGCGGCGCGAAGGCATCCATATTGATCGTCTCGGAACTGTCCTGCTCCTTTCCGCCTTCATTTTCGCTTCCCGCAGAGGATGCATCTGTATATTTGCAAAGGGAATCGTAAGACATGAACACCAGATAGCTGCCCATGCCGGATTCCTTATAAAATCGCTCGTCCGGCTGCCGGAAAACACCGGCTATATAATGCGGGGTACTCCCGATCTGGACCTGCATGCCGACAACATTGGGAGAGCCGAACAGTCTCCATGCAGTCTGATCATCGAGCAGAACCCGGTCATGCATCAGGTCATCATCCGAAAAATAGTAGCCGTCCAGCAGTTCCAGAGGATGAAAATTGAAAAAATCTCCTCCTACACCGATGGCATTTACTGTAACAGATTCATTGTTGGCGGAAACTTCCGCGCTGCCCATGCCGCAATAGCACTGATTGATGAGGCTGGCGCCATTGTCCACCTGTGATTCGGACAAACTGATCGCGTCTGTCTGCAGGTCGAGCATGAGTCCCGTATACATGGCTTTTACCGTATCTTCGGAGGCACCGCTTCCGTCAGCCAGATAGCAGCTGACCTGGGCATAGTTTTCCTCCCCGGACCATCTCTGTGCAGCCTGCTGGTCAATCAGTTTTCCGGTAGTCCTGCCGCAAAGCGCGCCCAGGATCACCGATGAGATCCAGAACACGACACACAAAATGAGGCCGACCTTCTGCCAGATCCGCATATTGTGCCATCCGTTTTTACACATGCTGCGAATCTTGCGGGCTGCGCGCCGGCTTCCGGCCCCGATCCCCCGTCTGCCGGTCTGGAATCCCCGTTTGCCGGTCCGGACAGCAGCATGAAATTTTTTATTCAGTTTGCTGTCAGACATTTGCGCCTCTTTCCCGTCCACTCAATGACAGTTCTTTTGGCTCTGTCAAGCATACTGTACAGATCAGTACTTAACAGCGCCTTACTGCTCGGCTTCCTCTTCTTCCGCAAGCCTTACCTGTTCGCCGGAAGTAATTGCTCTGGTTGACGTTGTAACGACATAGGTATAGGCTCCGATCGAACCGCTGATCGCGGAATTCGTATCGTCCTTGGCCAGTACTTTCACACTTTCTCTCGTAACAATATAGCGGTTTCCGAGAGGACTCTGTTTGGTCTGCAGGACCAGTACAAATGTACCGTTGGAATCGCTGCGTACCGCAGAGTTGGGCACAACAAGGTCATAGGTCTTGGAACTCTCGGCAATCTGCAGCTGCACATTGTCTCCGACTGTCACCGCATCACTGTCAACCTCGAATTTGAGCAGTCTGGAGTTCTGCGGATCGCTGCTGTCCGCAGTGATCTGTCTGAGGACTGCCTTGAAGTTCTCGTCATATTCCCAATAGTTCTGAGGCTGTGCCTCATCGCCCACCTTCAGCTTCTGTGCCTGATCCTTTGAGACAGAAAAGCTGACGGTCAGCTTTTTGCCGTCGACCCTGATGATCGCCGCGGATGAATCTGCCGAAGCGATTTCTCCTGCAGCATAGGTCAGGGTTGTCACTATTCCGTCTACAGGAGACGTGACGGTCGCACCGATATTCTCCTCTTCAAGCTTGTCATATTTTGCCTGTGCGGTCTTGATCTGCTCAGTCAGGCTCTTCAGCTCCAACTCGGAACTGATGCTGTTGACAACTTTTTCCTGTGCGGTCTTTGCCGCCTCAAGTTCCGCCTCGGCATCAATATTGCGGGTCGTGGCCTTCTCGATCTTTTTCTCTGCGCTGCTCTTGCCGGAGCTTCCGGAAGAGACAAAGCCCTCGTCATCCTCTTCTTCCGTGTTCTTTGTGTTGGAATTGGAAGTAGTACCGCCGCCTGATTCCCCGGAATACTGCGCCGTCAGTTTATCCAGATTGGCCTTTGCGGCTGCCGCGTTCGACGTGGCGCTTTCCAGACGCCGGTTGGCCGAAGCAAGCTCAGCCTGCATCTGATCATCCGACCGGTAATTGCCCGTGCGGAGTCTGGTGATATCGTAATCGCTGAGTGTACCGTCAAAGAGCTTTTTGGTGAAGTCCGACTGAAGATTCTGCAGCTCCTGTCTCGCGGTGCGCAGATCATCGGATTCATTGTCTTCCAGATAATACAGAACATCTCCGCGCTTGACCTTCTGGTCCACACGGACAGCAACGCTCTTGATGGTCCTTGCCTGTGTCATCATGACATTGTAGGGATCATCGACTTCTGCTGTTCCCTGTCCCCTGACTCTGGGAGAGACCTCTCCCTGGGCAACTACATGCGTAGCGACCTGAGGAAGCGTATAATTCATGATCGTTCTGGAAAAGAAGGTCAATGCCAAAAGAATCAGCAGGAATACGATGGTGATATTCTTGATAATATCTTTGCGTCTCTGTGATTTTCGGAACTGCTCCAGTTCTTTATCTTCGATATTCATACCTTAGTTCCATGACCTCCTGTTCACTCTTTTATACCGCCCTGGTACACAATGCCTTCGACCAGGTACTCTTCTCCGTATAAGAAGACCATCATGGGCAGGACCATATAGATTACTGCTACCGCGAAGGCCAGTGAGATCTCCCCTGAATTGATTTTCGAAAGAAATACGGACAGGGGGTGCAGCTGATCATTGGACAAAAGGATCAGCGGCTGTTCAACCATGTTCCAGTAATCGATGAAAAGCAATATGGCGATCGAGGCAAGGCCTCCTCTGCAGTTGGGAAGACAGATCCTCGTGAAAATCTGCCATTCGCCCGCGCCGTCGATCTCCGCCGCCTCATAGATAGACTTTGGAATCCTTCGCATATATTTTGTCAGCATATAGACCGCGAACGGTGAGAAAAAGCCCGGGAGCCAGATCGCCCACCTTGTGTCTATAATGTTTAGCCAGTTTGAAACCAGATAATTGGGTACCAGCGTGACCTGGTACGGCATGAGCATGAGGATGATGTAGGAAAAAAAGATAACTTCCCTCACCTTACCCCTGTATCTTGCAAAGCCATAGGAGGCCAGCGAAGCGACCGCCAGCTGAAAAACCACGATCGGCACTACATAAAGGAAGGAGTTCCAGAACTTCAGCAGATATTCCGGACTCAGAATCAGCACCTTGAAATATTGTTCAAATGAAACAATATCCGGTATGAATTTCAGATTCACCGTGTTGCTGATAAATACACGTACACCGTTCTTTTTCGCAAAGATCACACCATAGTTGGCATTGATCTCGGATTTTGTCATCAGAGAATTGGTGATGGTAAGGACGATCGGCATCAGGAACAGGACTGCAAAAGAACCTGCGACTGCGGTCCGCACAACCATGCGTGCATCATCGATCCTTTCTCTGGTCCAGAACCTGCGAAAACGGGTGGAGAGATCCGGCTTTACTTTCTTTGTGTCTTCCTGCCGGTCATCATCATCCGATTCTTCGGCTTCGTCCGAATCTGCCGATTCCCTTAAAGACCTGTCTGCATCGTCCGTGAATTCCGCTTCATCCCCGTGCTCCGCATCGTCATCGATCTCTTTATAATTAATGAAATCCGGGCTGTAAACGGACTCTCTGTTATCCGTATGATCTGAATCATCGGCATTTTTCAAACTGTCAGCATTTTCAAAGCCGTCGTCAGAATCCGCCTCACCGGCAAAAGACTTTTCTTCAGACCCCTGTCTCTTGTGAACAGATCCTTTCTCTGGTGCGGAAGCTGTATCGTCTGAGGGATATGCCGCCTTCAGATTCTCTGCCTGCCCCTGCCTGTATGTCTGGTCTTCAAAGGGTTCCGGATCTGTATCGTCTTCGGAATCCGTCGAGCTGTCAGGAAACATATCTTCTTTTCTTTTCAGCGGATACAGGTCCGACGGGTCCGTATCGTATTTCAACCGGTCTTTTACCCAGCCGGCACCGCGTTTCTTTCTGGAACGCTTTTTCTTGTGTCCGGGCAATGTTTTCTCCCCTCTCACTCAAGATCCCTGCCGAACCGGTCCTCTGTCAGGAAAAGGGAACCGATTACAATGACCATGAAAATTGCCATGAGCACGGCAGCGGCACTGAGTTTCTGGTAATCCAGTGATTTAAAAGTATTATTCATGAAATGCTGCAGCATATACAGCGCATCATAGGGGTAATCTCCCGCCATAAGGTATATCTCGCGGAAAACCTTGAAGGAGTTGATCAAAGACATGATCGTGACGAACATGATCGTTGAAGAGAGATATCTGATCTTGATATACCAGAAAATCTGCAGCTCCGTCGCGCTCTCCAGGCGGGCAACCTCAAGCTGATCCTTGGGGATATTGGCAAGTCCCGACATGAACAGGATCATATTGTATCCCAGGTTCTTCCACAAAAACAGGATGATGATCGGTACCTGTGCGTAGGAAGATTTGAGCCAGTCGATTTTATCCACCGAAAAGTGTCTTAAAAATACATTGACAAGTCCGTTGTAATGGAACAGGATCTGCCAGATCATAATGACCGAAGCGGTGGGAACCATCATGGGGCTGAGGAAAAATGTCCGGAAACGGCTCTTCCAGGGAAGTCTCTGCTCCATGACCACAGCCAGCAGCAGCGACAGGGCTACGGCCAGCGGCACCGCTACGATCGAAAACTTCAGTGTATTCAGGACTGCCACACGAAAAGCCTGGTTTTTGAGGACTCTTCCGTAGTTGGCAAGTCCCACAAAATTATGCCGGATGGGATTGTCGATCATCGAATAGTAGATGACAACCATGAACGGCACAACAAAGAACACACCCACACCGATGAGACTGGGCATCAGGAACATCCAGCTCACTCTTCTCTCGCGGCGTTCCTTGATGGATAAATCCGTACCCTTACCGGAACTGTTCTTCGGTTCACTGCTCTTGTCAGGGCTCTCTCTCTTCAGGATCTTATCCCTGATTGAGGATCCCTTCAGCACTTTGTCCCTGATCGGGGATCCGTTCAGCACTTTGTCCCTGATCGGGGATCCGTTCAGCACTTTGTCCCTGATCGAAGATCCGGGCCGCGCTCTGTCCTCTGTCGAGGATCCGGACAAGCCGGAGAGCGGCGTCCTCCCGGTCCCGCCGGAAGAACCTGTCCCGAAACCATCCGCATTTCGGCGCAGAAATCTATTCAGTTTTTCACCAATACCCGGAGAATCTTTCCCCGAGCTGTCTTTTCGGTTCAGTTTCTTCATGATCAGCTAATAGTCGGTTGTTTTGGCGCCGCGGGAACTATATCTTGTATGCACAGACTCCCACACATATAAAACTATAATAATTCATTTTTTCATTTTTGAATATACCTGAGGCCATCTTTTCACATAAAAAACGTAAAATTCCGCAAAAAACCGCCTCAAATCACTATATGTACGCAAAAACGTACAATAAAGGTCAATATCTGCCCCATGTATCCTGTACCGAAAAAACCGGTGCCCGCCGGCCTTTGTCCGCGGCCGGAAGGATACGGGCAAAAAAAAGCCTTCCGGATACAGGCGCAAGGGCCCGCTCCGGAAGGCATGATATCTTTATAAGAATTCAGGCTGCTGAAGTGCCTTTTGGATTATTTCTTCTTGCCCTGGTTGGCAACAGCTTCCATTTTAGCTTTCAGAGCTTCCTGGTCGCCAAGATAGTAGTGCTTGACTGCCTTGAAGTTCTCATCGAACTCATAGACAAGCGGAACACCGGTAGGGATGTTGACGCCGAGGATCTCTTCGGGTGTCAGATCATCAAAATATTTAACCAGTGCACGCAGGGAATTGCCGTGAGCAGCGATGATGACGCGCTTGCCGGCCTGCATCTCGGGCTTGATCACTTCGTTGAAGAAAGGAACTGCGCGTGCGATGGTGATCTCAAGGCTCTCTGTCAGAGGCAGGACAGCGGGATCAAGGTCGCGGTACATTTCCTGGTTCTGAGGTGCTCTCTCATCTGTGGGCTCCAGTGCCGGCGGAGTAACATCAAAGGAACGTCTCCAGATCTTAACCTGCTCTTCTCCGTATTTCTCGGCTGTCTCAGACTTATTGAGGCCCTGCAGCGCACCATAGTGACGCTCATTGAGCTGCCAGCATTTGTGGACCGGGATCCAGTTGCGATCCATTTCATCCAGGACATGGTTCAGAGTATGGATTGCTCTTTTAAGACGGGATGTATAGGCAACGTCAAAATCATAGCCTTCTTCTTTGAGGATCTTGCCGCCCTGGGCTGCTTCCTCATGTCCTTTTTCGCTAAGATCGACATCTGTCCAGCCTGTGAACAGATTCAGCTTATTCCACTCACTCTCACCATGCCTTACCAGCACTAATTTAGTCATAATAATCTCCTTATAAATGATATATTATAGTGGTAAACCTGTTTATATTTTATCACTGTGTCTCTCCGGAAGCAAACACTTTATGG
>AUXO016703321.1_pt1 | contig 11016 bp, 10 predicted proteins | sample 768731 | NCBI WGS metagenome assembly AUXO01 (sample SAMN02715735, study PRJNA202380) | gut metagenome | biome: sheep rumen | host: Ovis aries | place: New Zealand: Palmerston North
GGACAGTTTATAAAGATAGCGGAGCAGGCCAAGAGGGAACTGGACCTTGGCAGAAGAGAGGACCACAGCGGTGCCGTTATGAGGGCTTACCACAAGGCCAGAATTCTCGCCGGCAGAATGAAAGTCAGAGAGGTTGTGGAGGAGCAGATTTCATTAATTACCGATGATTTAAGATTTCCCAATTACTCTGACCCCGAGAACGAGGATAGAGAACTTGACGTTTTTTTCAATTATCATGATACGGGCATAAGCATTCTCAAATACCTGAAGGACAGCGAATTTACTCCCGCGGAGAGAAGAGAGTATCTGGAGCGCTTCTTTAACAAGGTTACTCACGTTCATCAGACTGCACCCTACCACTTCTTCACATCCCGCCTTAACAGCGCCAGTGCCGAGTGGTTTAAGGCTGTGGAGCCCTTTATGGAAAGCCTTGAGGAGAAGAGGAACTATCTGTCAAAGATTATCATCTCAAGACAGCCCATTACCTATCTCCACTCCCTTATGGTGGTTCAGATTGCTCAGGCCATCACCAATGTTTATCTTTGGACCAATCCTGAGGAGTTTATCGGAATCCTTGGCTGTAAGGATGTTGACGAGGTCAAGAAGAAGTCTGAGGAAATCAAGAAGTATGTCTGTGATTGCGGAATGCTTCACGACATAGGCAAATGCCTTATTACCGATGTCATCAATCAGCAGTGGAGAAGACTTTGCGGCGAGGAGCATGATCTCATAAGACTTCATCCCGAAAAGGGACTTATGCTGGTGAATGAGGACCCTCAGTTTGCGCCATACTTTGATGTAATAGTGGGACACCACAAATACTACGACGGAAAGGGCGGCTATCCTGTTGCCTTCGACAACACCAAGTCTCCCATTAAGATCATCATCGATATAATCACCATTGCGGATTCAATCGACGCAGCAACCGATGTTTACTGCAGAAATTATGCAAGGGGTAAATCCTTCCAGGAACTCCTTCAGGAACTGACGGAAAGAGCCGGAACAAGATATCATCCCGGCATTGTCAAACTGATCAATGACAACACCGGGCTTCAGAGTCATTTGGAATATATTACAGGGGAAGGCCGAATCGAAACTTACTTTGCGGCGTTCAGAGAAATTATATCCTTGTAGAAGTGAGTATTCATCATAACGATTGAAGCGATAACCATGACGATACCCATTATGCTTACGGAACCCATATGCTCCCCGAAGAGTGTAACTCCAACCACGGAAGCTACAACTACTTCGACGGAAGCAAGGACGGGAACTTTACTACAATCCTTTACCTTCTGTATTCCGATGTAGTAAATGGCGTATGTTATTGCTGTGGGAATTAAAGCGTAGAGGACACCCCATTCCACAACGCCGGTAGTTTGCAATGTAACCCTGTATTCCCAGGGCTTAACAATAACAAGGAGTACGAGGGCAGCGAAAAAGAAGCTGTACATACTCATTACGAAGGGATTGGTTCCCTTATCGGACATCTTGCCGATAATGGAATTCATTGAATAACAGATACAGGCACCAACGGCCGCAACAAGTCCGGAAACCACAAAACCGGAAATGTTTAAGCGGCCGTTTGTTATGGTAAACCCACATCCGAGGATATTGACAAGTATAGCCAGTATTTTGATCATATTGATTTTCTCTTTGTAAACAATTGCCGAGAAAATCAATGTCATAGCCGGTGATAAATAAAGGATAACGGTGCTGAAGGATATGCCAAGGGTTGTAATGGCGAAATTATAAAAGAGGTTGTAAACCCCATGGCATATCAGACCAAGAGCAGCGCACACAAAAATCTGCTTTTGACTAATGATAAGGCTCTTAAAACCGAATTTCGCTACACAGAATACGAGCATGGCCACAAAGGCAATTGAAACTCTCATGAATGAAATCAATGAAGAGTCAGCTCCGAGACCCTGCAGTCTTTTTACAAAGAAGCCTGAGAGCCCCCAGAGTATTCCGGAGAAAAATACCAAACCGTATCCCAGATGTTCATTTTTACTGTTTAAAAGCCTGGTCATCTTTGCACCTTTCAGAAAGATAAAAAATAAAGTTTCAAAAAAACGAGTAGAGATGTCGCTTTTTGTTCCAAAGAACACTTTAGTACCGAAATTGCCATTTGGGAATATCAGATATATAATATTGGTATAAGTTTTTCTTATAATAGATGAGGAATTATTATGGATGACAGAAAACTGGAAGTTTTTCTAAAGACAATTCAAACCGGAAGCTTCTCCAAAGCCGCCGCAGAACTTAACTGTACCCAGTCGGCGGTGACCCAGACAATGAATAACTTAGAGGGAGAACTTGGAATCGCACTTTTGGACAGAAGCCACAAGGGCGTTGTTTTAACTCCTGCCGGGGAAAAACTTTTGCCTCTCATTATAGAAGCAAAGGACAGTATCGACAGAATTGTGACTCTTGCCGGGAGACTTTCCGAAGGTAAGGAAAGCCCTATTAGGATAGGCTGCTTTTCAAGTATTGCAACCTCCTGGCTTCCTCATGCCATTAAGACCTATCAGAAGGACAATCCTGCGGCAGTCTTCAGTATAAAGATAGGAACGGAGAATCTTTCGGATCTGCTTTTATCGCATAAGATAGATCTGGCCCTTGGAGATACGGACAGACTTAAGGGCTTCAGGTTCATGGAGCTTATGAAGGACCCCTACTGCGCGGTTTATCCCAAGGGGGTTGTGGATGAGAAGAAGAAATCCATAAGTATAGGAGACTTTGGAGAATATCCTTTTATTATGGCACCTGAAAATGCATTAAAGAGTCATCTTATCGATCTTCCAAAGGATGCCCTCACCGTATCCTGCGATGATGACTTTGCGCTTTTGTCAATGGTTTCCCAGGGCCTTGGCGCCACGGCAATGCCAAGATTATCCATAAGAAACCTGCCTGATAACGTATCGGTTTACGACCTGGAGCCAAGGAGCTTCAGAACCCTTGGAATAGCCCTTCCCAATTCCGTGGATCAGGGGGTCAAAAGTTTCGTAAAATTCCTTCAGAAATGCCGAGAAGACGGAACATTGGAAGGCTTCTGCCATGCTTGACTTTTGACCTTTATGAGGGGTAAACTTTTAAATGGGATAGGAGGTAAAAAGAAGTGGCTAATGTCAGCGAAACACTGGATAATTTAAGCTTTTTGGACACCAAAACGGCCCTTATTTATTTCGGCAACATGAAAGAGCTTTATGTGGAGACGGTAAATGTCTATTTAAGAGACAGGTTTGACACCGCTTTGCAGGAGGCCTATGAAGCCGAAGACTGGCCAACCTATCAGCGTGTTGCCCACTCCATTAAGAGCTCATCCAATATGATCGGAGCCACCGACATGTTCGAGAAGGCCAAGAGCCTTGAGATGGCGGTGAAATCCGGGGATTATGCTTTTGTGAAGGAAAATCACGATAATATAATGAAGGATTACAAGGAGCTTTTGGATAAGATTCAAAAGGCCCTGTAACAGATGAAGGAGATAGAATGCCGGCAGAAGAGAAACAGGAATGTAAGCAGGTCGGATGCGCGGGATGTATCTGTACCACATGCCAGCATCAGGGTTTTGATTGCCAGTGTGAAGAAGAAAACAGTGGACCCATAACCGCCTGTGACGATTACGACGAAATGATGGGTGAACAGATTAAACTAAACTTTTAAGGGGTAAGAAATGAGCGAAGAGAAAGTAATCACAGTTGATAACGTAATGTCTGAGCAGGAGAGTTTAAGAAGGCTTTTGGAAAGCAACAACAAGAGAACTTTCTATGCGAGGATAACGGGAATAGCTGCGGTTATCATATGCCTGGTTTTTGTGGTGGCAGGCTGCATTCTTATACCTAAGGCTGCGTCGGTTCTCACCGAAGCGGAAACAACCATAGTGAAGGCTGAAGAAAGCCTGGGGAATATTGATAAGCTTTCCACAGAACTTATTAACACCTCTGCCAGCATGAACAAGGTGCTGGAGGACAACGCACAGGGATTAAGCGATGCCCTTACGGAGATCAACAAAATTGACATAGAGACATTAAATAAAGCCATCAGCGATTTGCACGATACCGTTGAACCAATGGCGAAATTCTTTAATGCCTTTAAAAGATAAATGAATTCTATCCGGAGGAAACAAAATGAATTACAATGAAGCATTAACCAAACTGAAGAAGTACGGCCAGGAGCATGTACTTAAGTATTTTGATGAGCTTAGCGAAGGGGAGAAAGCTGAGCTCCTTAATCAGATTGACGAGACCGATTTCAGTATTCTTGAAGCCCTTGAGGCCAAGAAAGCACCTGCAAAGAAGGGCAAATACGAGCCCCTTGCAGCAATGGAGCTCTCAGAGATCGAAGCAAACAAAGACAAGTTCTATGCAAAGGGAATCGAAGCCATCAAAGCCTGCAAGGTGGGAGCAGTTCTTCTTGCCGGCGGAATGGGAACAAGACTTGGCTCCGATGACCCCAAGGGAATGTACAACATCGGTATCACAAAGGATGTTTTCATTTTCCAGAGACTGATTGAGAACCTTATGGATGTTGTTAAGGCAGCAGACGGAGCATGGATTCCTCTCTTTATTATGACCAGTGAGAAGAACAACGATGCCACCATTAAGTTCCTTAATGAGAAGAACTTCTTTGGATACAACAAGGACTATGTTTCCTTCTTCAAACAGGACATGGCTCCCGCATCCGATTACGAAGGAAAGATTTACATGGAGAGCAAGTGCCGTATGGCAACATCTCCCAACGGTAACGGCGGATGGTTCTCATCCTTTGTAAGAGCAGGTCTTCTTAAGAAGGCGGAGGAGTTCGGAGTTGAATGGCTCAACACCTTCGCAGTAGACAACGTTCTCCAGAGAATCGCAGATCCCACTTTCGTAGGAGCGACACTTCTAAGCGGATGTGCAGTTGGAGCAAAGGTTGTTAAGAAGGCTGCAAGAGATGAGAAGGTCGGTGTTGTCTGTCTTGAGGACGGACATCCTTCAATTGTTGAATACTACGAGCTTACAGATGAAATGATGGATGCAAAGAACGAGAAGGGAGACCCCGCTTACAACTTCGGAGTTATCCTCAATTACCTCTTTAACATCAAGAAGTCCTTAGAAGTTATGGAGAAAAAACTTCCTCTCCACGTTGTTGAGAAGAAGATTCCCTGCCTGGATGCCGAAGGCAATTTCTTTAAGCCCGAGACACCCAACGGATATAAATTCGAATCACTTATTCTCGATCACATCTATGAGATGGGTTCATGCCTTCCTTACGAGGTAGTGAGAGAGAAAGAGTTCGCACCCATTAAGAACAAGACCGGTGTGGATTCAGTAGAAAGTGCAAGGGAGCTTTGCAAGAAGAACGGTATTGTACTCTAATCCTTTCCCTGCGAAGTAACCTTTGCCAGTAACAGAAAGGTGGATTAGACCATGGATTATGCTGAAGATAAGCACAAAGAAGAACGCGAGGCCATGAACGGAAGCGTTGACAGCTGGAGAGAGGTAATACTTGTCTACACATCAGCCCTTCATCAGGTTCAGACCAAGTTGGAAATTCTCAACGACGAGTTTCAGCATGTGCATCGCTACAATCCCATTGAGCATATCAAGGGCAGAATCAAAACTCCTGAGAGCATTGTCAAGAAGCTTAAAAAGAACGGAAGAGAATCTACCATTGATAACATGATTCAGTATGTCAACGATATTGCCGGCATACGTATCATCTGTTCCTTCACTTCAGATATCTACCGCATCGCGGAGATATTAAGGAACCAGAAGGACATTACGGTTATTTCGGAAAAAGACTATATTACCTACCCTAAAGCCAGTGGCTACAAGAGCTATCACATGATAGTAACTGTTCCTGTTTACCTTTCCGATCGTACCATCGACGCCAAGGTGGAGATACAGATCAGAACTGTAGCCATGGACTTCTGGGCAAGCCTTGAGCATAAGATTCACTATAAGTTTGAGGGTAATGCGCCTGAGAACCTTAAGAAGGAACTGGTGGATTGTGCCAAGATGGTATCTGACCTGGATAACAGAATGGAGCAGCTTAACGAGCAGATCCAGGGTCTGGAATCCGGATACGAAAACGAAGAATACTAGGGTATAAAATGAGGAGTGCCCCGGCACCTTACGATGTCGGGGCTATTATGAAAAAAATATCTGCATGGCATATGCAAGAACCATTCAAAATCTATGTTTTGATTATATCCATTAAGTATGAACAAAGTATGAACAAAGTGTTAAACTGTGGTGAATATTGACAAAGGGTTAAAAAATCGATAGCAAAAACTATACAATGTGCACAAAAGATATGCCATTGAAAATGAGATAGTAAAATGATAAAATTTAGAAGGTTATATAAATTCCTACAAGGGGGCTGTAAATATATGGATAGTTTTATGGACAAGCTGGCTCAGAAGTTTAATTCTTCAGAGATTATTAAAGCCAACGCTCAGGCAGAGGCAGCAGAACTTGATAGAATGAAGAAGCAGATGGAGCAGTACGACACCTGCTTACAGGACATGCGTAAGCTTAGTCTTTCCAATACTGAGGCTGCTGACAAGCTTAAGGAATTGATTGATAACCTTGAGACATCAAGAGAATCTTTGATGGAGCAGATTAAGAACGTTAATGCGGATGCGTATGAGGTTGTTCACAAGGAGAACGTCAAGGTATACCGTAACGTTCAGGCTGTTGTTCAGGAGGAGAGCGCAGCTGTTAAGGATGAAGTTAAGACTGTGAGAAAGTCAGTTAACGGCAAGTTCGTAGTGGGCTTGGTTTTTGCAATTCTTGCATTCACCTGTGCCGCAGCAGATCTTGCATTTGACTTATTGGTTTATTTTCATATATTATAATTGAGCATTTTTATAAGTAAGTTAAGTATTTAGCAGTATGAAGACAAAATATAGCAGACATATTAGAATCAGATTCATAAAGATATCGTTGTTTGCGGCTACTGTAGCCGCATTTTTTTTGCCGAGCTATACCCCCTTTGAAAGCAAGGGTGACAACTACTTTGCAGTTTCGGTTAACGGTGAGTATGTAGGTACCGTCGGAGGTCTTGATGACCTGGACGGATACGTTCGCAGTGCAAGAAAGAAGATTGCTTCAGAGACCGATGACCTTGTTTTCATGGATTCGGACATTACCACAGAGGGCAGTGAAGTACTTTGGGGTGAAGTAACCTCCAAAGAAACAATGATGGAGAACATTGAGAAGGTTTTACGCGGAAGCATAAAGACCACCATGGCCCACGGCTATACCGTCAAGGTTAATGAGTACTCCGTAAACCTTACCTCCATTGATGAAGTACATGATATGCTTCAGGCCTGCCTTGACAAGTACCAGGATAAGAAGGACTTCAACGTTGAGCTGGTACACGACTCGGGACGAGAGTTCAATGTTTTGACCAGCATTGTTAACAAGGGCAAGGTTGATAGAGAGATCACCTACGATGTGGATGCCAAGGGCAGAAGAGACGGCGGAATATGCGAAGTAATCGACACAATGTTTGAAAACATTGAGCCTGCCAGAGAGAAGACCTGGAACGAGTTCGAGTACGGCCTTGTAGACATGGGCTTTGCCGAGAAGGTTGAGGTGGTGGAATCCTACCTTCCCGCATCCCAGTTCACTCCTTTGGAGGACGCCATTGTTGAGGTTACCAAGGAGCAGGAGAAGGATACCATCTATGAGGTCCAGCCCGGGGATACCTTGTCCGGAATTTCACTTACCACCGGAATTCCTGTAGACCGTATTATTGAACTTAACAAGACACTTGATAATGAATATTCCATTCTCCATATCGGAGATGAACTTAAGATAACTGTACCGGAGCCTGAGATTTCTGTAAGACGTCTGGTTCAGGAATATGTGGAAGAGTCCTATGATGCGCCCATAGAGATTATCCCCGTGGACGACTGGTACACCACACAGACCGAAGTTTTGCAGCAGCCTTCCGCAGGCTTCAGAAAAGCAGTTGCGGTTATCAGCTACACCAACGAGAACGAGGATACCAGAGAGGTTATCAAGGAGGAGACGGTTATCGAATCCATTCCCAAGATTATGAAGCAGGGAACCAAGATTCCTCCTACATATGTAAAGCCCATCGCCGGCGGTACCTTAAGTTCACGTTTCGGAAGACGTAATTCACCTACAAGAGGTGCAAGCTCCTACCACGAAGGCGTCGACTGGTCAACCCCTGTGGGAACACCCGTATATGCGTCAAGTACCGGTGTCGTTTCCAAGGCAGGTTGGGGTAGTGGATACGGATACTGCGTATTCATCGATCATCCCGACGGAAGACAGACAAGATATGCTCACCTTAGCAAGGTTCTTGTTTCTGTGGGTCAGTCTGTTACTCAGAATGAAAGAATTGCTTCTTCAGGTAATACAGGTATTTCAACAGGACCTCACCTCCACTTCGAAATTCGAATCGGTGGCAGGGCTGTAAACCCTCTTGATTATCTGAACTAGTATTCGATTTACAAATATTCGTTTTATGATATAATTTGACGAGAGTATTTTTTCTATCGGCTATGCCATACTCGGGGTATAAAGATTATTTCAGAGGTTGGAAATGGAAGAATATGCAATGAAGGGCGGCAATCCCCTTGTGGGAGAGGTAGAGATCGGCGGCGCCAAGAACGCTGCACTACCTATTATTGCGGCTTCAGTTATGACGGATGATACCGTATATATAGACAATATACCTGACGTAAGCGATATCAGAACTCTTCTCGACGGCATGAAGAAGTTGGGCGTTAACGAGAAGAAGAAAGATAAGCACTCCGTAGCTATTAACGGCTCTCAGATCTTCAGCCTTGTAGCCGATCAGGAAGATTTAAGAAAAATCAGAGGATCCTACTATCTCATCGGAGCTCTCCTTGGAAAATACAAAGAGGCTACAGTGGCACTCCCCGGTGGATGCGACATCGGCTCTCGTGGTATTGACCAGCACATCAAGGGCTTCAAAGCTCTCGGTGCCACAATCAAGATTGAACATGGTTCAGTAATTGCCAAAGCTGAGAAGCTTGTAGGCGCACACATATATATGGACGTGGTCTCTGTAGGTGCAACCATCAACGTTATGATGGCAGCGGTACTTGCAGAGGGACAGACCATCATAGAGAACTCGGCCAAGGAGCCCCACGTGGTTGACCTTGCCAACTTCTTAAACAGCATGGGTGCCAACATTAAGGGCGCCGGTACCGATGTAATCCGTATCAAGGGCGTACCCGCTCTTCACGGAACAGAGTACACAATCATCCCCGACCAGATTGAGGCCGGAACATTTATGTTTGCGGCAGCAGCTACCAAGGGTGATATCACAGTTAAGAATGTAATTCCCAAGCACTTGGAGTCCATTACAGCTAAGCTTATTGAGATGGGCTGCGAGGTTGAGGAATTTGATGATTCGGTTAGAGTAGTGGCTTCAAAGCCCCTTCGCACAACCCACGTAAAGACGCTTCCCTATCCCGGTTTCCCTACGGATATGCAGGCGGTTATGGCAGCATCTTTAGGACTTGCAAAGGGAATCAGCATTGTAACAGAGAGCATTTTTGAGAACAGATTCCGCTATGTGGATGAGTTGGCAAGAATGGGTGCAGACATTAAGGTTGAAGGCAACACTGCAATTATCACAGGCGTTGACCAGTATACCGGTGCCAGCATCACAGCTCCCGACTTACGTGCAGGTGCCGCACTTGTTATCGCAGGTCTTTCCGCAACAGGATTCACAACTGTTGACAACATTCAGTACATTGAGAGAGGTTACGAAGATTTCCACAAGAAGCTTCAGGCCCTTGGTGCACAGATTGAGAAGGTTGAGACCGAGAGAGATTTCAAGAAATTTAAATTAAAGATTGGTTGACAACAAGACACATAGGTGTTAGAGTTAACAAGCAAACATTATATCATTTCTTATTCAGAGTGGTGGAGATACAGAGGATCTATGAAGCCACGGCAACCCCTTATCAAGGAAGGTGCCAACCTGAGCGATACCGAAAGGTATATCGAACAATAAGAAGATGGCTTAGAGAGATTTAAACCGCTTACGATTGTTCGTGAGCGGTTTTTTTACATTCTATAGCTTTCGTATTAACAGGGAATAAGAATGCATCCATGAAAGGAGAAAAAATGGAGAAAAGATTATTTACTTCAGAATCAGTTACAGAAGGACATCCCGACAAACTCTGCGATGCTGTTTCAGATGCCATCCTCGATGCATTGATGGAGCAGGATCCCATGAGCCGTGTTGCTTGTGAGACAGCAGCTTGTACAGGTTTCGTTCTTATCACAGGTGAGATTACAACAAATGCTTATGTTGATATCCCCAGAATTGCCAGAGAAACAATCAAAGAGATCGGCTATGACAAGTCAGAGTATGGTTTCGACGGAAATACATGTGCAGTATTAACAGCAATCGATGAGCAGTCAGCAGACATCGCTATGGGTGTTGACAAGGCTCTCGAGGCTAAGGAAGGTGAACTTACAGATGACCTTGACACAGGTGCCGGCGACCAGGGTATGATGTTCGGTTTCGCTACAAACGAGACAGACGAGTACATGCCTTATCCCATCTCCCTTGCTCACAAACTTGCTCTTAAGCTTACAGAGGTTCGTAAGAACGGTACACTTAAGTACCTTCGTCCCGATGGTAAGAGCCAGGTTTCAGTTGAGTACGATGAGAATGACAAGCCCGTAAGACTTGAGGCAGTTGTTCTTTCAACTCAGCACGACGAGGATGTTACGCAGGAGCAGATCCATGAGGACATCAAGAAGTACGTATTTGATCCCGTGCTTCCCAAGGAATTAATCGACGACAAGACCAAGTTCTTCATCAACCCCACAGGCCGTTTCGTAATCGGTGGCCCTCACGGTGATGCAGGTCTTACAGGTCGTAAGATCATCGTTGACACCTACGGCGGATACGCTCGTCACGGCGGCGGAGCTTTCTCAGGTAAGGACTGCACCAAGGTTGACCGTTCCGCAGCTTACGCAGCAAGATACGTTGCAAAGAACATTGTTG
>AUXO015273193.1_pt1 | contig 11013 bp, 10 predicted proteins | sample 768731 | NCBI WGS metagenome assembly AUXO01 (sample SAMN02715735, study PRJNA202380) | gut metagenome | biome: sheep rumen | host: Ovis aries | place: New Zealand: Palmerston North
ATGATATTCGGCAAGGGGAGCAAGGGCAACTACCCGCTGCTCAGCAAGCTTGCCTGCAAGCTACCTGTATTCCCGAAAGTCGAGAACAAGCGCAGCATGCTCTACATCGGGAACCTGGTGGAATTCGTGCGCCTGATGATCGAAAATGGCGAGCACGGCATCTTTTGGCCGCAGAACCCGCAGTACAGCAACACCAGCGAGGTTATTTCGCTCATTGCCAAGGCCCACAACAAGCGTTGTGTGCTAATCCCTGGATTTGGCTGGGTATTGAAAATCATGAGCCACGCCACCGGCCTTGTGAATAAGGCTTTCGGTAACCTTGCTTATTATCAAAGCATGAGCGTATATAAGGAACCTTACCAGAAATTCAGCCTGCAAGAAGCTATCGAAAGGACGGAGCGCTAGTATATGCCTTTAAAAGACAATAACATAGCAGGCAAGCGTATTTTGCTCATCGCTCTTCCGGGATACCCGAAGGGTATAATCAAGCAAATGCAGGAACTTGGAGCAACAGTCGATTATATCAACGACAAGCCCAATGACGGATTTATCTGCAAGACTCTCGGACGTTTGCAAATTGGTTTTTATCAAAAAGTTATTGACAAGTATTACTATAAAAAAATTGAAGAATACAAGAACAATCAATACGACTACATTCTTGCTATTCGCGGCGAATATACGACTGTAGGTGCATTAATCAAATTGAGAGAGGCTTTCCCCAAGGCCAAAATGGTCCTTTATATGTGGGATGGCATGCACAAGCAGAATACGCGCGGTATTGAGAATAAGTGGAAATATTACGACAAGGTTTTCACCTTTGACCGTATTGATTATGAAGCGTATAAAGATCAGTTGAATTTCTTGCCACTTTACTATTACGGTGAATATTTACCTAAAGATGCCAAGGATCCAAATTCCTCTGATTTTGAATATGATGTGAGCTTTATTGGAACTGGGCACGCTGATCGGGTTAAGATTGTTAAAGAAGTAATGCGCCAATGCGAAGGCAACGGAAAAAAGGTATTCCAATACATCTTTATGCCGCACAATTTGGTCTTTTGGTTGAACAAACTCAGAAATCCGGACTTTAAGGGTGTCAAGAAAAGTGACATCAGTTTCAAAATGCTTTCATTTGAAAAACTTTATAAGACATACGCCAATTCCAAATGCGTAGTCGATGTTGAAAATCCGGGACAGCATGGACTCACTATGCGAAGCATTGAAATTATTGGGCTCAAAAGAAAATTCATTACGACTAACGCCGACATTGTAAATTACGACTTTTACAACCCGAATAACATTCTTGTGATTGACAGAAAGAATCCTGTAGTTGATATGGAGTTTTTCAAAAAGCCCTACGAATATTTACCAGCCGAGTTGTACGAAAAGTACAGTCTTAAAAACTGGATTCTTGAAGTTTTAAACTAATACATATTTTAGAGGAAAACATGAAAATTTTGGTAACTGGTGCAAACGGATATCTTGGACAAGGCATTGTCAAGCATATTCTTGATTGTGGCAATGAAGTTATCGCTGCAGACTTTAAAACAGACCATGTGGATGAGCGTGCCGACCGAAAAACATGTAACCTCTTTGAAGTCGAAGATCCGTACAATTTTTTTGGACAGCCCGATGTACTTTTGCATCTCGCTTGGCGAGATGGCTTTGTGCATTATTCTGATGCGCATATTGATGACCTGCCCAAACATTACAAGTTTATCAAAACTTTTGCAGAATCCAATGTGAAGGCTATTGCTGCAATGGGCTCTATGCATGAGATTGGTTTCTTTGAAGGGAGTATTAAGGAAAATACTCCTTGTAACCCGATTACGCCCTATGGCATAAGCAAAAATGCTTTGCGCGAACTTACCGCTATGCTTTGCAAACAGAAGAACAAGGACTTCTTATGGCTCCGTGGCTACTACATTGTAGGTAACAGCCAATACGGTTGCTCCATATTCTCTAAGATTACCGCAGCAGAAGCTGAAGGTAAAACCGAATTTCCGTTCACGATGGGCCTTAACCAGTTTGACTTTATTGATTACGAAGATTTCTGTGAACAAGTTGCCCGTGCTGTTTCTCAAAACGAAAATACTGGCGTAATCAATATTTGCTCTGGTCACCCTGAGAAACTTGCTGACCGTGTAGAACGATTCATTAAGGAAAACAACTATAAGATTAAGTTGAAATATGGTGCGTTCCCGGATCGTCCTTACGACTCTAAGGCTGTGTGGGGAGATGATGCAAGAATTCAAAACATTTTGAAATGTTATTGAGCTCAACCATGAGAAACCAGTATTCAATATCTGAAAATATAAAAAATGTGTACAGCTTGATAATGACTAAGCTGACATTGAAACAAGCGAGATTTGTAAGACGCCCTGTTTATATTAGAGGTCGAAAATCTTTGTATGGTTGTGTTGGTCTTACTACAGGAAGGTTCTGTCGGTTTGATCTTGAAGGCTGTAAAAAAACTCTATATATCGGTGAAAATTGTGAAATAGGGGATATGACACACATTGTTGCTTATGAAAGCGTTGAAATCGGAAACAATGTTCTTGTTGCGTCTAAGTGTTTTATAAGTGATACAAACCATGGGACTTACAAAGGTGAAGTGCAAGATGCTCCGAATATTCTGCCAAATAAAAGAAAATTGGTTACAAAACCAGTGAAAATTGGTAATAATGTTTGGATTGGAGAAAATGTCGTAATTTTGGCGGGTGCTGAAATAGGTGACGGGTGTGTCATTGGAGCAAATTCGGTAGTAATTGGGAAGCATGGTGAAAATGAAATAATTGCGGGTGCTCCTGCCAAAGTTGTAAGAAAATGGGTAAATAATAAATGGGAAAAATTTAACGGGGTGTAAACGGATTATGAAGAAGGTTGCTTTTATTTGTGCGGCAAACATCAAGCATATGACGCTGATTTCGTTATATACAGACTTGTTTCGAAAGTGCGGACAAAACTTTGATATAATATATGTTGATAAATATCATGAAATTGAAGAATATGATGGAGTTGGAAAACTATACAGATATGAATTAACTTTAAAACCAAATTGGTCTTTTTTTAGAAAGTTGATTGCGTATTGGGGATTTAAAAAGTTCGCGATAAATATCATAAAAAAGGAACAATATGATTTTATTATCGTTTGGAATGAATTTACTGGATTTATGTTTGAGGATTTTCTTAGAAAGAAGTATGCATTTCGATATTGTATAAACATTCGTGATGAAAATTTCAACCATATATCTTTTATACAACATCGTTATAAACGAATGATAGAAAAAAGTTGTTTCAACACAATTTCGTCGGATAGATTTAAGGAAATCTTCCCTAAAGGGGATTACCTTTTTATACAAAGTTATAACAAGGAATTAATAAAAGGCGTTGAGTGTGTTTCTCAAAAAAGAAGTGAAAACGAACCAATTAGAGTCATGTTCATTGGTAGAATGAGTTACCCGGAAACAATGGGCAGAGCCATTGAGGCGTTCGCAAATGACAAACGATTTGAATTGTGGCTTATTGGTGATGGATGCGAAACTTTTAGAGGGCGAGTAAAAGAAATGAATGCTGATAATGTAATCATTCATGGCGCTTTTAAACCCAAAGAAACTGTAGAGTATTTAAAACATGCCGATGTCATTTATTCGTTAAATAAAGAAAATGACATTCATTCTGATTCATTACTGCCTATTAAACTATATTATGCTATAGCAAGACATGTTCCAATTTTGGCGTATAAATCGTCTTATACATACGAATATGCGAAAAAATATGGATTTGGAATCGGCATTACAGATGCAGAATTTAAAAACATTGCAAATGTTGTTTTAGATGAATATAACCTTTTACAACAAAAAGATGTTGATGAAGGTTGTTATAGGGCTTTAGAAGATATTGAAAAGGGAAGATGTGAGTTGAATAGACTTATTACAAAACATGTGTTTAACAATTAACCAATTTTATTAGAGGGGATTATAAATGATTCTTTCAAAAATCAAAAAAGCAATTACAAATCCCAAAGTCATATTTTGGGGCCTTGCTCAGAAGGGCGCCTTTAGATGGATGTCTGATGAATCCTATATAAGGCTGGCGTGGAAAATTATGATGGGACATACAAAATTAGATCTCGTCAATCCAGAAACATATAATGAAAAGTTGCAGTGGCTGAAACTTCATGACAGAAAGCCTATATATACTGTAATGGTAGATAAGTATGAAGCAAAAGAATATGTAGCCCAAATTATAGGCGAAGAACATGTTATCCCAACATATGGAGTGTGGAATTCTTTTGATGAAATTGATTTTGATTCTCTTCCTAATCAATTTGTCTTAAAATGTACACATGATAGTGGTGGAATTGCCATCTGTCGTGATAAAAAAACATTTGATAAAGTTAAGGCGAAAAAACTGTTGACGAAGAATTTGAAACATAATTTTTATTGGACTGGACGAGATTGGCCATATAAAAATGTTAAGCCTAGAATTATTGCAGAAAAATATATGGAGGATAGTCTTGATCCTGATTTAAGAGATTACAAGTTCTTCACTTTTAATGGTGTTGCTCGAGCCCTTTTTGTCGCCTCAGATAGACAAACCAAGGGTGTGGAAACGCGATTTGATTTCTTTGATATGGATTACAATCATTTGCCTGTGAAAAACGGACATGAAAATTCAACGGTGTATCCGTTAAAGCCTAAAACATTCGACAAAATGAAAGAATTGGCTGAAAAATTGGGAAAGGGAATCCCTCAGGCAAGAATGGATTTTTACGAAGTAGATGGAAAAGTGTACTTTGGAGAAATCACCTTGTTCCATTATAGTGGTATGGTTCCTTTTGAACCTGCTGAATGGGATAAAAAATTTGGGGACTGGATTGATCTTCCTGAAAATAAGACTGAATAAACAAGTTGCTTAATGAGTTGTTGATAAATGAAAAAGATTGTAGTGTATTTGGCTGGCCTCAGCATGTCTGGTGGAAAAGAGCGGGTTGTTGCAAATCTCTTAAATGAATGGAGTAAGAGATACGAGATTACTCTGATTACAAAAGATTCCAAAGACTCGTTCTATCCGATTCCAACTGGCATAAAACGCATAACGTTGAATACTCCTTTTATTAAAAGCATGTACAATTTGCATGCTAGTAGGGCGAGTCGTGCTGTTGCAACATATTTCAATATGCGGAACTCTATAAAACGGCTGAAACACGTACTAAAAAAAATGGAATATGATTACATTTATGTAACGACTCCTTTGAACGCTTATGAAGCGTATAAGGCTATGGCTGAACCAAAGAAAAAACTTGTTGTCAGCGAACATGCGTCGATAAATGCTTATAATTCTACATATTCAAAAATGAAAAAAAACATTTATCCAAGGGCGTATTGTATTTCGGTTCCTAATCGAATGGATACAGATGATTATAAGCAGTGGGGGTGTAATGCTGTTTATGTCCCGCATCCGATAACTTTTTCGGCATGTCGAAATTTGCCAGCGAAGGAAAAAGTTGTCATGAATGTGGGACGACTGACTTCTGATAAACAGCAGGATACGCTAATTCGTATTTGGAAAACAATTGATCCTGATAAAAGAAAAGGATGGAGTCTTTGGATTATTGGGTCAGGCGAGGATGAAAGTAAATTGAAGAAAATTGCATATCGAAAAGAGGATGCCTCGATAAGATTTATTCCTGCGACCAAAGACATTGCATCTTTGTACAAAAAAGCGTCTGTATTCGCGTTTACGTCTCGTATGGAGGGGTTCGGGATGGTTTTGTTGGAGGCTATGGCTTTTGGCGTCCCATGTATATCGTTTGATTGCCCTAGTGGACCACGTGATGTAATAGATAATGGAAAGAATGGTTTTTTAATCCCCAATAAGGATTCAACTAGGTTCCGCGACTGTTTGGAAAATTTTTTGGTCTTATCTGATGTTGAATGGAATAAATTTAGTGAAAATGCGCTTGGAACCATTGACGCATGGAATACAGACTCAATTATGGGTATGTGGGATAAAATCTTTAAATAAAGATGAATCTGCGGAAGACAATATAGCTTATATTTAAAATTTTTAGAATGGGATTTGTTTTGATGAATTGTGAAAAAAAGAATGTGTCTGTTGCGATGACTTGCTATAATGGAAGTCGCTATGTTGTGGAACAGCTTGATTCATTAAGATTACAAACTAGAAAAATAGACGAGGTTTGTATAATTGATGACAATTCAACTGACAATACGGTAAAAATAATACAAGAATATATAGCTCACCATGATTTGACTAATTGGAAAGTTTCGTCAAATAAAGAAAATCTTGGCTGGGTGAAAAATTTTCATAAAGCTATTTTAGAAACAACAGGAGATATTGTTTTTTTCTGTGATCAAGATGATGTATGGCATCATGACAAAATTGAATTGATGACAGATATTTTGTCGACGTCTAATGAAATATCTGTGTTAGCTTGTAGATTAAACCTTATAGATTCAATGGGCCATCGTTTGCCTAATATGCATAAAAGTTTTCCATTTGATTCAAATGGAACGAGACACGTGTTAAAAAACTGCTTAAACAGCAAATTCCTGTATTCTATATCACCTGGCTGTACCTTGGCCGTCAAGCGCGAACTTGTCTCAAAACTATATGGTGAAGAAAGATGCAAACTGTTACCGCATGATGCGTTGTTTTGGAAAATTGGAACTTGTTTAGATTGTGCGTATATATATGACGATGCGTTAATTGATTATAGAATTCATTCAAATAATGCAAGTAATCCATCGGCAACTATGGGTACGAAACTGAAATCTAAAGATAAAAGGTTAAATGAAGTGGATTTGTTTGTTAAAGATTTCTCCAATGTCGTTGCTCTTGCGAAATTTTTTGGCGTGAATCAAATTTACATAAAAATCATTAATGATATTTTAGAACATTTAAATACTCGAAAAAAATGGATATCTCAAGAACTAAAAAAAAATGTAATTCTGTATTACCTTAGAGAAAAAAAGTTTTATAGAAGTTTCAGAATGTTTCTTGGCGATTTGATTGCCCGAAATAGGTAAAAACGAATGGTGAATTCTATCCTTGTTGTTTTCTTAATTTTGATTGCAGCAAACTTTCTATATGGTTGTTGCTCAATTGAAAAGGATACTTATGCGGTGGCGTATGGTATAGGATTCTCTTTGTGTATCCTACTGGTTTTTTGTATGATGATGATTGGTTTCGGTGCTCAAGATCCATTTGATTATTATACATATTACAAGGTCTACACATTGGGGGCTGATGTGTTTGAACCGGGATATAATTTGATTAGTAAAATAGCTTGTGATGTAGGATTGAGCTTTTTTGCGTTTAGAAACATTCTGATAGCAATATCAATTATAATGTTATTTGTTTCGTTAAATCTCATGCATATGAATTGCAACATAGCAATTGCTTTGTATGGAATTGTGTCAATGACACTTGATTTTATTCAAATTCGAAATTTTCTAGCGTTTTCTATTGTCCTTTTTTCGTTACATTGGCTGTTTGAAAATACTAAAAAGGGTAAAATAAAGTATTTGATAGGGGTGCTTGTTGCGTCATCGATCCATTCCATTTCGTTGGTTTATCTGTTGTTTTTACTTTATGATGGAAATGAACAAAAAAAATCATTTCATCACAAAATACTTGTTGCTTTATTTGTTGGAATGCTTTGCATGTCAGTATTGATGAAGGTGGGGCCAATATCTATATCTTCTATCTCCCAATATTTATTTCTCTTTAACGAACAGAAAGAAGCTGCCTACACGATGTCTTCTTTGCAATGGGGTTTCCTATTGTTTTGGCTTCCAGAAATTATTTTTATCATGATTTCATGGTATATACGAAAAAAGACTATGGAAATTTCTGCAAAGGAAACGGCTGTTGTTGCAGATAGATTATTTTGGTTGAATATTTGTATAGCCTGTTTGTTTCCTTTGTGCATCGTTAACATTAATTTTGTAAGAATTTTTAGGAACTTTGCAATTGTCAATTATGGTCTTTTGCCCGTTTTGCTTAGTTTGCCCAAGGACCCCTTTTGGTTTTGGAATACATTACTTTTTATAATCAATATAATCTTGTTGTTTTGGATTGATTATGGCTCAGATATGGAAACATTTTTATTCTTTTTCTAATAACATGGTCTTTTTGTAGTGGCATTCCTTATTATATGATTACCAAGTGACTAGAGATAAAAAGAGTGACAAAAATAACTGGTAAAATCGTTCGAAAAAACATTACTTTGTCTGTTGCTGCCCAAGCAATTTCTTTATGCGTCAGTGTAATTATCAATCTGATTGTTCCTAAATTTATAACTGAACAACAATATGCTTACTGGCAAATGTATGTGTTGTATGTTGGGTATGTCGGTGTTTTGCATTTCGGACTTTTAGATGGTCTAGTTCTAAGAAATGCTCAGTTTGACTATAATGAAGTTAATAAAAAAATGATGGTTTCGCAATTTCACGTTCTTACAAGTCTGGTAAGTTTTTTTGCGATATTGCTGGTATTAATTTCAGGTTTTTCTTTAGAATCAGATTATAAATTCGTCGCATATATGGTTGCTGCTGGAATTATAACGAAAAATCTGGTTACATATTCGTCATACTCATTGCAAATGACAAACCGGATAAACAAGTATGTTGCTCAATCTATTGTTCAAAGAGTTAGTTTTGGTGTAATAACAATTCTATTGTTATTCTGCAAATGTAGTAGTTTCGTATATTTTTGCTTGGCAGAAATTATTGGCGATTGTGTAGCTATTATACTTGGAATAATCTACAGTAAGGATTTTTTTGGGGGAAAAACGCTCCCGTTTTTTGAGTCTTTAGGAGAAACACTTAAGAATTTTTCTTCTGGTTTTATGCTGTTAATTGCGAATTGGGCGGCAATGTTTCTCACGGGTAGTGCGAAAATGGTTGTTCAATGGCGTTGGGACGATATTGTTTTTGGAAAGGTGTCGTATGCATTTAGTTTAACAACATTATTTTTGACATTTGTTAATTCAGTAAGCATTGTTCTTTTTCCAACGATAAAGAGACTAAATGTGGATCAACTTCCTAAACTATATGTGAAAATTAGGAATTCTATGTCGCCTGCTCTTTTTTTAATTTTAGTCGCTTATTTCCCTGGGTGTTGGCTTTTGGAAAAATGGTTGCCAGCTTATAGCCAAAGCCTTGTTTATTTGGGGATCTTGTTGCCCATGATTATCTTTGCGTCTAAGGTAAGCTTATTGACCAACAACTACTTGAAAGCTTACAGAAAAGAAAAAACGATGCTGCTTATAAATGTTTGTTGTGTTTTTATTGGTTTTGCTTTTTATTGTTGTTGTTCTTATGTGTTTTCTGATATTGGGGCTTTACTGTTTTCAGTTGTAATAGCAATAATGCTTAGATCGGTTTCATCAGAAATTGTGGTTTCTCGTATAATTAAACAGTCTGTGTTAAAAGAAATTTTTATTGAGTTTTTCGTGACGATATCTTTTATAGTATGTTCTCAATTGATAACACAATGGACTGGAATGCTTGTTTATTCTGCTTCGGTGGTCATTTATTTGTTACTATGTCGTGGTACAAATCTTGTTCGTGGTTGATTTTTAAACGTTGTAAAGAAATAAAATATTATGGGTAAGTTCAACTTTATCAAAACCTCTATTGAAGGTGTTACAATCATTGAACCGACGGTCTTTGGCGACCATCGCGGCTACTTTATGGAAACCTACAACAAGGCAGATTTCGATGCTGCCGGCTTGAACATGGTTTTTGTACAAGATAACGAATCCAAGAGTAAGAAGGGCGTTCTCCGTGGCCTGCACTTCCAGAAGAAGAACCCGCAGGGCAAGCTGGTGCGCGTGATCGAAGGCGAAGTCTTTGACGTGGCCGTAGATCTGCGCAAGGGTAGCCCGACTTTTGGCAAGTGGGAAGGCGTTGTTCTTTCTGCCGAAAACAAGAAGCAGTTCTACATTCCCGAAGGTTTTGCACACGGCTTTGTGGTGCTCAGCGAAACGGCAACGTTTGTGTACAAGTGCACTCGCCTTTACGACCCCAAGGACGAAGGTGGCCTCATGTGGAACGACCCCGAAATCGGCATCAAGTGGCCGGTGGGCAATGGCTTTGAGCCGTTGCTTTCTGAGAAGGACACAAAGAACCCCGCTCTTAAGGATTTGGGCTTCGCGTTTGAACTTTAATTAAAACGGTGCTGTGTGCACGGGAACCATTTTATGAAAAGATCCATCGTTATCACCGGTGGCGCAGGCTTTATCGGAAGCCACGTGGTGCGCCTGTTCGTGAACAAGTACCCGGACTACAAGATTATCAATCTTGACAAGCTGACTTACGCCGGTAACCTTGCCAACCTCAAGGACATCGAAGACAAGCCGAACTACAAGTTCGTGAAGATGGATATCTGCGACTTTGACGCTTTCTACAAGCTCATGCAGGACGAAAAAGTCGACGGCATCATTCACCTGGCTGCCGAAAGCCATGTGGACCGCTCCATCAAGGACCCGTTCACGTTTGCCAAGACGAACGTCATGGGTACTCTCGCTCTGCTCCAGGCTGCCAAGCTCTACTGGGAAAGCCTCCCCGAAAAGTACGAAGGCAAGCGATTCTATCATATTTCTACCGACGAAGTTTATGGCGCCCTCAAGATGAACCATCCGGAAGGCATTACGCCTCCGTTCACGACTACGGCGTCCAGTTCGGAACACCACCTGGCCTATGGTGACGACTTCTTCTACGAAACTACGAAGTACACGCCGCACAGCCCGTATTCCGCTTCGAAGGCCGGTTCCGACCACTTTGTCCGCGCGTTCCACGACACCTACGGCATGCCGACGATTGTCACGAACTGCAGCAACAACTACGGCCCGTACCAGTTCCCCGAAAAGTTGATTCCGCTCTTCATCAACAACATCCGCCACAAGAAGCCGCTGCCGGTCTACGGTAAGGGCGAAAACGTGCGCGACTGGCTCTTCGTGGAAGACCATGCCCGCGCTAT
>AUXO011914965.1_pt1 | contig 11011 bp, 8 predicted proteins | sample 768731 | NCBI WGS metagenome assembly AUXO01 (sample SAMN02715735, study PRJNA202380) | gut metagenome | biome: sheep rumen | host: Ovis aries | place: New Zealand: Palmerston North
GGTATTACGATTGAAAAAGACGGACAGGTACTGGAAATTGTCGAGTTCCAGCATGTTAAACCCGGCAAAGGCGCGGCGTTCGTAAGAACAAAGCTCAAGAACGTCATCAACGGCGGCGTTACCGAGACAACCTTCCGCCCGACCGAGAAATTCCCGCAGGCGAGGATTGACCGCAAGGATTATCAGTATCTTTATAAAGACGGCGACATGTGCGTATTCATGGATACCGAGACCTATGAGCAGGTAAATCTCGGACCTGATGTATACGGCAAGGATATGGATTTCGTCAAGGAAAACGAGATGGTCAAGCTCGATTCCTACAACGGCAATATCTACGCAATCGAGCCTCCGATGTTCGTCGAACTGGAGATCACGGAAACCGAGCCCGGCTTCAAGGGCAATACGGCTACCGGCGCTACAAAGCCCGCTACCGTCGAGACCGGCGCGCAGATCGCGGTTCCGCTGTTCTGCAATATCGGCGATAAGATCAAGATCGACACAAGAACAGGCGAGTATCTCTCCAGAGCATAATCCGTGATCTTAAAGCGGGTGCGCGAATAATATTTCACAATCAGCAAAAGGCATGTGCCGGGAAACCGCGCGCATGCCTTTTGGTGTATATGAGAGTGCTTTACAAGCAAACCTGATTGAAGTAAAATCTAGTCCGAATCATCCGGGCGGAGAAATACCCGGAAAATCAAGCAAGCACGGATGTCCCCGCATCTGTGCCCAGTACAGGCTTGCCGCCGGTTGCGGCAGCGCCTTTCCACGGAGGAAGAAGAAATGGAAAAAGAAGAGTTTTTACAGGTTTATCGTCACTCACTCGCGCACATTCTGGCGAAAGCCGTCATCGAAATTTACGGCAAAGATGTGCAGTACGCGATCGGACCGCAGATTGAGGACGGATTCTACTATGATTTTGTTTTGCCGGAAGGAAAGACAATTCAGGAATCCGACTTCAAGACCATCGAGAACAAGATGCGGGAGATCCTGAAACGTAAAGAGGACTGGGTACGAAAGGAAGTCACAAGAGAAGAGGCTCTTTCGATCTTTAAAGATCAGAAATTCAAGACAGAGCTGATCAATGACCTTCCTGAGGATGAGCCGATTACTGTTTATTATACCGGTGAGGATTATGTAGACCTCTGCACCGGACCGCACGTTTCCAATTCGCAGGATCTGATGTCTGCCGCCTTTGAGCTGCGTTCTGTTTCCGGCGCTTACTGGAGAGGCGACGAGCACAGGGATCAGATGACCCGTGTCTACGCGTACGCTTTTCCGGACAAGGCCGCGCTCAAGGCACATAAAGATCTGATCCGCGAGGCGAAGGAGCGTGATCACAAGAAGATCGGCGCGCAGATGGAGCTGTTCATGTTCGATGAGACAGCACCCGGCATGCCGTACTGGCTTCCCAGAGGCTGGAAGATGTATCAGGCGCTTCTGAAGTATTCGAGAGAGGTGCAGCTGCGTCACGGTTACACGGAGATCTCGGCGCCTCTGATCAATAATAAGAAACTCTGGCTGATTTCCGGCCACTGGGCACACTACATCAACAACATGTTTATGGTTCCCGGTGTTTCCGGCTGGCTGAAGGCGGACGCGGACATCCAGAATGTCGCCGACAATCTGAGTGAGGCGAACGCGGACATCAAGACCGTGAAGATGATGGCAGGCGCTGCGGTTTACAGCAGAGAAGAGGCGGACACCATGGCGGCGAAGCCGATGAACTGCCCGAACGCGATGCTGACTTACAAGCGAAAGAACCGTTCCTATAAGGAGCTGCCGATCCGTTACAGCGAATATGATGTTCTGCACAGAAAAGAAAAGTCCGGACAGATGAACGGACTCTTCCGCGTACAGGAATTCCGTCAGGACGATGATCACACCTTCGTTATGGAGTCCCAGATCAAATCCGAGATCGCGGATATCATTTCAATCGCGGATGAAATCTATAAGACCTTCGGTGTAACCTACCGCGCGGAGCTTTCCACACGTCCCGATGACTTTATGGGTGACATTGAAGTCTGGAACCGCGCAGAGGTGGATCTTAAGGAAATCCTTGACGAGAAATACGGCAAGGGCGGCTATGAGATCAATGAAGGGGACGGCGCGTTCTATGGTCCAAAGATCGATCTGCAGATCAAGGACGCGCTTGGCAGAGAATGGCAGTGCGGTACTGTACAGCTTGATTTCCAGCTGCCGCACAACTTCGGGCTGACCTACACTGCGCAGGACGGCACAAGCCAGATGCCGGTCGTTCTGCACCGCGCGATTTACGGGTCGCTTGAGAGGTTCATCGGCATCATTACCGAGAACTTCAAGGGCAATTTCCCGTTCTGGCTTTCTCCGTATCAGGTCGGTATCGTTCCGATCCGTCCGGAGCATAATGCATACGCGAAGAAAGTGGAGAAGCTTCTCCTTGACAACGGTATTCGTGTCGAAGCGGACTACAGCGATGACAACATGAAGACCAAGATCAAGAAGTACAAGAATTACAAAGATCCGTATATCCTTGTGCTGGGCGACAAAGAGGCTTCCGAGAATACGGTATCCATCAATATCCGCGGAAACAAGCAGCTGAACAATGTTCCGCTGGACAGATTCCTTGACATCTGCGACGAGATGAACGAGGAGCACAGCCTGACACTGACCGATTCTCTGGAAGACTGACAGACCGAAAAGTTCATAGGAGCTGCCAGGCAGCTGCTGCAGGGGCGAAAATGCTTCTGCGGCGGCTGTCTTTGTTTTACCCGATACGGCAGGGAACAGTTTCCTGTGATACCAGTCACCATGTGAAGAAAGTTTCCTGGTAATGCTGGACTTTCTGATTCCGGTATGCTAAGATACAAAAGTTAATAGTTGTTGTTAGACATGCGCCCGTAGTCTAATGGATAGAACGGAGGCCTCCGACGCCTTTGATGCAGGTTCGATTCCTGTCGGGCGCATTTTTTGTACCCAAAAATAATGAACCAGGAGAGAATACTTTTGAACACCCGTTCCGGTAACCATCAAAACCGCAGAAAAAAGAGCTCTTCCGAGAAGCTCTATGACCTGAAGACCGTCCTCATGCAGAACTACAGGATCGTTATGCCGGCGGTTCTGCTCATTGCTATTCTGCTGACTGTCATTATCGGTCTTCTGGCGCACAGGACCAACAAAGGCCCGGCTGCAGAAAGCCGGCAGGCAGCAACAATGGAAGCTGCGGAAGGCCTCGTCGGCATGGAGAAGAACGCGCATGCGGATGTGAACGAGCTGTTCAAAACGTACTATGACGCGCTTGCGGAAGGGGATATCGAGACGATTGAATCCATCAGCTCTCCGCTTTCGGACGAAGAAAAAATCCGTATCCAGACGATTTCCGAGAGCATTGAGTCGTATCCTACGATTGATGTGTACACGAAGCAGGGACCGTCTGCCGGAACCTATGTCTGCTACGTGTACACGATTCTGAAGTTTGTGGATCATGACTGGCTGGTGCCCGGCATGCAGACGATGTATGTCTGCACGAGAGACGACGGGTCAGGCAAGCTTTTTATCAACACACAGGAAGAACACGACGCGGATGTTACGAACTATATCCAGAAGGTTTCCGTACAGGATGATGTCGTGGACCTGAACAATCAGATCACGGCGAATTATAATCAGCTTCTCGCATCGGACCCGAATCTTGTAGCGTATCTGGATGAGCTTTCACAGAAAATTGACGTAAAGGTTGGTCAGAGCCTCTCGGAGCTCAAGGCGGCAAAGGACAGCGAAGGCAAGAGCGAAGAGTCGGAGAATGCTTCCACGCAGGAAGCGGAAGTGGCAGCTTCCGGAGCGGAAAACAACGGCGATGCTGCATCTGCTTCTTCGGATGATCAGCAGGATAAAACAGAAGCTTCCGCTGCAGCGTCCTCCTCGTCAGAATCTGCCGTGTCGAATCCGACAAAAGCAAAGGCGAAGGAAACTGTGGCAATCCGCAAGGGCTCCGGCACGACAACCGAGCAGATCGGTTCCGCATATCCCGGAGATACGTTTGATGTGATAAAATATGATCCGAACGGATGGAGTCAGATTAAATATAATGGTCAGACAGCATATGTGAAATCGGAGTTCTTTACCTTCGAGTGATGGCGGGACTGCCCGGGAGGTGCTTATGTTCGGAAGAATCAATTTTGCGGTCATGGGTGCCGGCAATATCGCGGCGACAATGGCGGATACGGTACGGAAAATCCGGGGTGTACGCTGCTATGCTGTCGCTTCCCGCAGTGCTGATAAGGCAGCCGGATTCGCGGCAAAACATGGCTTCAAAAAGGCATACGGCTCCTACGAGGAGCTGGTGAATGACAAAAAGGTCAGCCTGATTTATGTCGCGACGCCGCATTCCGAGCACTATGCGAACGCGAAGCTCTGTATTGAGCACGGAAAGTCGGTGATCGTCGAAAAACCTTTCTGCGTAAACGCGGGACAGGCACGTGAGCTTTTTGCTCTTGCGGAGGAGAAACATGTATTCATCACGGAAGCGATGTGGACGAGATACATGCCTTTTGCAAAGACGATCCGTGAAGTAATTGACAGCCGCGTGGTCGGAGATCCTGTCATGCTGAGTGCGGAGCTGTCCTACCCGATCCGGGGCGTGCAGAGACTGACGGACCCGATGCTGGCAGGCGGCGCGCTTCTGGATCTCGGCGTGTATCCGCTGACGTTCGCGTCGATGTTTTTCGGAGACGATATTGCCCGCGTCAAGGCAGACTGCACATTTACGCCGCAGCATGTTGACGAACAGGACAGTATCACGCTAGTTTATAAGGACGGAAAAATGGCTGTCCTGCGCGCTTCGATGCTCGGAACCGGAGACCGTCGCGGTGTCATCACCTTTACCAAAGGGTATATGGTGGTCGAGAATATCAATAACTTCGAGTCGCTGACGGTCTATGGCAGTGATTACAAAAAACTTGCGCGTTACAAACGGCCGAGGCAGAAAACGGGTTATGAGTATGAAATCATGGCCTGCGCCCGCGCGGTCAGGGAAGGCTGGACAGAATGCCCGGAGCTGCCGCATGAAGAAACACTGCGGATGATGGAGCTTCTGGACGAGATAAGACGCCAGTACCGCATTGTTTATCCGTTTGAGGAAGGCGCGAGACAGGTACCGCTTGTTACGGCGCAGGCGCCGGATGCATTGATTCCGGATGAAGAGGCACAAGATGCGTCGGAGCGGGTGACACAAGAGCAGGAACAGTCCGTGCAGCCCGCGGCCGGGCAGCCGCGGGAAGAGGCTGCGGAATCTGTCGTGGACACCCCGCAGGAACAGACAGCGGAGCCTTCATCGGAACAGGAACAGCCGGAAGAGACGGCAGCAGCGCAGAAACAGGAACAGACAGAAGAGTCTTCGCAGGCACAGGCGGTGCAGTCCGCGGATTCCGGAAATTAAAGAACAGGATAATTTATGTTAAAAAGAGTAGTTGTGGGTATGTCCGGCGGAGTTGATTCCTCCGTCGCGGCATACCTTTTAAAATCACAGGGATATGACGTCATCGGCGTTACCATGCAGGTCTGGGAGGCCGGCTGTTCGCTTCAGATGGAGCGGGAGGGCGGCTGCTGCGGGCAGAGCGCCGTGGATGATGCCAGACGCGTCTGCGATGTCATCGGAATACCGTATTATGTCATGAGTTTTCGGGATGTTTTTCAGAAAAATGTCATTGATTACTTTGTCAACGAGTACATCTCGGGCAGAACGCCGAACCCCTGCATAGCCTGCAACCGGTATGTAAAATGGGAAGCACTCCTTAAGAAAGCGCGGGAAATCGGTGCGGACTACATCGCGACCGGCCACTACGCGCGGATTCTGCGGCTCGAGAACGGGCGTTACACGATCCGGAATTCCGTGACGGCTGAGAAAGATCAGACCTACGCTTTATACAAGCTGACGCAGGATCAGCTTGCGCATACGCTGATGCCGGTAGGCGATTATTACAAGGAAGATGTCAGGAAGATTGCGAAGGAACAGGGCCTTCCGGTCGCTGCAAAACCGGACAGCGAGGAGATCTGTTTTGTCGCGGATGACGACTATGCAGGCTACCTTGACCGCACAGCCGGCGACCGTGTGCCCGCGCCCGGCCGATTCGTCGATAAAAACGGCAGAGACCTCGGACCGAACAAGGGAATCACGCACTATACGATCGGCCAGAGAAAACACCTCGGACTCTCGATGGGACACCCTGTTTTCGTTACCGGTATTGACGCGGAGAACAACACGGTGACAATCGGCGAAAGCGAAGATGTGTTCGGTGACAGGCTTGTCTGCCGCGGATTGAATTTCATGGCGGTTCCCGGGATGGAAACGGGTCAGAGGCTGCGCGCTTCCGGAAAAATCCGCTATGGACATCGGACCGCTCCCTGCACGATCGAAAAGACCGGAGAGGATGAGATCACCGCTGTTTTTGATCAGAAGGTCAGAGCGATCACGCCGGGGCAGGCGGCTGTCTTTTATGACGGCGATCACATCCTGTGCGGCGGGACCATCTGCAGCTGATTTCAGATAGCATAAGTGCGCGGCACTCTGCGTTCGTAAACGGTAACACACCGGATTCCGACATTGAGCAGAGTTGCCCGTGCTATGTCAAAACCTGCTCCGACGCAGGCAGGCACATGGGCATCCGAACCGACGGTAACCCGGGTGCCGCCTTCTTTCCCATAGAGATCCAGAACAGTCCGGTCCGGATTCGCATCCGGAAAGCCTCTGAACAGGGCCTGCGTATTCAGCTCGAGCGACTGACCTCTTTCTATGAGAATATCCAGGATTTCTCTGATTTCATCCTCAAAAAGCGTATTCCAGTATGCGCGCGGATGCTGCGGGACAGCATTCAGCGGCGCATAACGGAGTACATAATCCAGATGGGCGTACGAATCGAAGAAGTCAAAAGTTCTGACGTTTAAAAGCGACGCGCGGTAATAAGCACGGTAGCTGTCTTCGAGACTCCGACCCTCAAAATAACTCGGATAATACGGATCAAGGCCGTCTGCCGCGTGCGTTGATCCGATCAGAAAGTCAAATTTATCATGATACCGGTCAGCAAAGCGGAGAATCCTGTCGCGGCAGGCGGGATGCATACCGATCTCGGCGCCGCACAGAAGCCGGATCCTGTCTTTATACTTTTCCCGCATTCTCTGCAGTTCTTCATAATACACGTCAAAATCGAACACAAACCGAAGCCGTTCCCCCTCCGGATCATTGATGAACGGAGAATCCTCATCATAATGTTCGGTAAAACAGAGCGTCTGAATACCTCTTTGTATTGCGGAGAGAACCATCTGTTCCATCGGCGCCTCACAGTCCGCGGAAAAAGATGTATGAACGTGACAATCGGAAATAACCGGCATACTCCACCTCCTGTCTGCCTGCTTCATTGTAAAACGAAAACCCGCCGGCGCAAATACTTTGCTGAAAGCATCTTGAATTTTCGCGTCCTAGTTGTTACACTATAAACGCTGACAAAAATTTGACAAGCATCTTTTTGCGCCTGTTTACATCGCCGCAGAGAATGCTCCGTCGGATACCAAACGAAACTTTCTTTTTAGGAGGAAAATGACATGGCAGTAAGAGTAGCAATTAATGGATTTGGCCGTATCGGTCGTCTTGCTTTCAGACAGATGTTCAAGGCTGAAGGCTATGACGTTGTTGCGATCAACGATCTTACATCTCCTGATATGCTTGCATATCTTCTGAAGTATGATACAACACATGGCCGTTATGATGGAAAGGTAGAAGCTACCGAGAACTCCATCATCGTTGATGGCAAGGAAATCAGAATCTACGCTGAGAAGAACGCGGCAGACCTTCCCTGGAATGATCTTGACATTGATGTAGTTCTGGAGTGCACAGGTTTCTACACATCCAAGGACAAGGCTATGGCACACATCAATGCAGGTGCTAAGCACGTTGTTATTTCCGCTCCTGCAGGCAATGACCTCAAGACCATCGTTTACAATGTAAACCATGAGACTCTGACAGCAGATGATCAGATCATCTCCGCTGCATCCTGCACAACAAACTGCCTTGCTCCTATGGCAAAGGCTCTGAATGATCTGTGCCCGATCGAGTCCGGCTTTATGACAACTGTTCACGCTTACACAGGCGATCAGATGATCCTCGACGGACCGCAGAGAAAGGGCAACAAGAGAAGATCCAGAGCAGCGGCGCAGAACATCGTTCCCGCTTCCTCCGGAGCTGCAAAGGCAATCGGCCTTGTTCTTCCCGAACTTGACGGCAAGCTCAACGGCGCTGCACAGCGTGTTCCTACAGCTACCGGCTCCACAACGATCCTTGACGCTGTTGTAAACGGCAAGGTAACTGCTGATCAGGTTAACGCGCAGATGAAGGCTGAGGAGACAGAATCCTTCGAGTACAATACCGATGAGATCGTTTCTTCTGATATCATCAACAGCACAGCAGGCTCCATCTTTGACGCTACACAGACAAAGGTTCTGCCTATGGGCGACAAGACTCTGGTTCAGGTTGTATCCTGGTATGACAACGAGAACTCCTATACAAGCCAGATGGTTAGAACAATCAAGCACTTCGGTTCCCTGCTGAACAAGTAATTTGGGACAGAATTGTTTTATCGTTTTTAACTGAAGAAACAGATTGCGAGGTCCGGTGCCTTTCGTGGGCCCGGGCCTCGTTTTTCGTTTTCCACAGGCAGCGTGGGATTTCGCTGCCTTCATTGTTTTGATGAAGGAGGCCGCTTATGGCAGCATTAAACAAAAAAACTGTGGATGATTTCAATGCAGCCCACAGAAGAGTTCTGGTAAGATGCGATTTCAACGTTCCTTTGAAAGAGGGAAAGATTACGGACGATACACGTATCGTCGCGGCGCTTCCTACAATTCAGAAGCTGATTGATGAGGGCGCAAAGGTGATCCTGTGCTCTCACCTCGGAAAGGTCAAGAACGGCCCCAACGAGGGCGAGTCTCTTGCGCCTGTTGCGGCAAGACTTTCCGAAAAGCTTGGAAAGGAAGTAAAGTTCATTCCGGATTACAATGTAACCGGCGAGGCTGCTACAAAGGCAGTTCAGGAGATGCAGGACGGCGATGTCATTCTCCTGCAGAACACCAGATTCAGAGGCAAAGAGGAGACCAAGCCGCAGGATGCCGGCGAGGGATTCGCGAAGGAGCTGGCTGACCTTGCGGATGATTATGTATGCGATGCATTCGGTTCCGCGCACAGAGCACATGCTTCTGTTTCCGTCGTTACCAAATATATCCGCGAAAAGGGCGGCAACTGCGCAGTTGGCTATCTGATGCAGAAGGAAATCAAGTTCCTCGGCAATGCCGTTGAGAACCCGGTTCGTCCTTTCGTTGCCATCCTCGGCGGCGCAAAAGTTGCGGATAAGCTGAATGTTATCTCGAATCTTCTTGAGAAGTGCGACACGCTGATTATCGGCGGCGGTATGGCTTATACTTTCGAGAAGGCACAGGGATATGAAATCGGCACTTCTCTTTGCGATGACACCAAGCTGGATTACTGCAAGGAGATGATGGAAAAGGCACAGAAGCTTGGCAAGAAGCTGCTTCTTCCTGTAGATGCTGTAATTACGGATCACTTCCCGGATCCGATCGATGACTCTTCGATTGCTACGGAAGTTGTTGATATCGACAAGATTCCGGCTGACAAGATGGGAATGGATATTGGACCGAAGACCCGTGCTCTTTATGAGGAAGCTGTAAAATCCGCCAGGACCGTTGTCTGGAACGGACCGATGGGTGTATTTGAGAATCCTGTTCTCGCAGCCGGCACAAAGGCGGTCGCTGCAGCGCTTGCAGAGACCGAAGCTACGACGATTATCGGCGGCGGCGACAGCGCGGCTGCTGTAAACCAGCTGGGTTATGCGGACAAGATGTCCCACATTTCCACCGGCGGCGGCGCATCTCTGGAATTCCTGGAGGGCAAGGAACTGCCGGGCGTTTATGCGGCAGATGACAGGAACTGAGACTGCAAAACAACGAAAGACAGCTGCAGCGCGTTTTCGCGCTGCGCTATTAAGGAGATCACGAAATGGCTAGAAGAAAAATCATTGCCGGCAACTGGAAGATGAATAAGACTCCGAGTGAAGCAAAGGCACTGGTGGAGCTGCTCGCACCTCTCGTAAAGGACGCGGAAGCAGAAGTCGTTTACTGCGTACCTGCGATTGATATCGTTCCGGTAGCGGAAGCGATTAAGGGTTCCAATGTACAGCTTGGCGCGGAAAATATTTCCGATCAGGATGCAGGAGCGTTCACCGGCGAGATTTCCGCTGATATGCTGCTTGACGCCGGCGTTAAATACGTCATCATCGGACATTCCGAACGGAGACAGTATTACAAGGAAGATGATGCTTTCCTGAACAGAAAGGTGCTCAAGGCTCTGGAGAAGGGACTCACACCGATTCTGTGCTGCGGCGAGACACTTGAGCAGAGAGAAGCAGGCGTTACACTGGATTGGATCCGTCTGCAGATCAAGTCCGATCTGCAGGGAGTTACCGCGGAACAGGCTGCTTCGATGGTCATCGCGTATGAGCCGATCTGGGCGATCGGTACCGGCAAAACAGCGACATCTGATCAGGCAGAAGAAGTCTGCAAGGCAATCCGCGATACAATCGCTGATATCTATGATTCTGATACCGCAGAGAAGATCCGTATTCAGTACGGCGGCTCCATGAAGCCCGCGAACTGCAAGGAACTGCTTGCAAAGCCGGATATTGACGGCGGTCTTATCGGCGGCGCAGCCCTGAAGGCTGATTTCGCTGAAATCGTCAATTACAACAAGTAATCAGGACGTGGCAATGCGAAAAAGGGGAGCCGGCAGCGGCTCCTCTTTTTTCGTCATCCGGCAGTCGCAGGATCATCCTTTTCATGCGCGCTGCCCCTTTCTTAATAAATTCTTCAGAGAATTTCCATTCAATCCGTACTATAATGTGGTTCTGACTATGACCTTGGAGTATCCTTTTATCAGGAGAGGTACAAGGAGATATCATTTGTGAGGAACGATATG
>AUXO013668003.1_pt1 | contig 11011 bp, 4 predicted proteins | sample 768731 | NCBI WGS metagenome assembly AUXO01 (sample SAMN02715735, study PRJNA202380) | gut metagenome | biome: sheep rumen | host: Ovis aries | place: New Zealand: Palmerston North
TTCGAGCGTAACAATACCTTCAAACATCTGTTCCATTTCGTCAGTTGAGCGACCTTCCTCTTCGAGTGTGCCGTTTTCGACGTTCTCCATCCATACTTTTACGTTTGCATTGACTGTGTATTGCTCACGGCTATCGCCACGATAGGTCAGTGCAGTGATGCGGCTGCCGTTGACAACATCTTGCAACAGCTCTGCAGGATAGAGTGATTCGCTTTGTGAAGCCTTGTACCATAGATACAGAGGAGCAGAGTTTTTAGAGCTGTTTGCCGCGCCAGCAGCCACCTCTTCGGTCAGTTCTTCAGGATAAACAGCTATTTCCACCTTATCGCTTTCAAGAGTTTCCTCGCCGAAAGCTACTGTGAAATAAGCCGTTAGCATATCAATGCTTTCTGCTTTGCGTGGCAATCCGATAGGGATTTCAGGTTCCATAGTGTCGGTAACTTGCAAAGTTACTGTCTCACCGGCAGGAATATCCTGTGTCTCTACATTGATTTCCTCAGCACCGACGATGTATTTCACTGTATAGTCAGAAGCGGCAAATGTTGTAGGATTGACGTTACGGATAGTGATTGTTGCTGTATAGTCGTTGTTTACGACAGTTTCTGCAGGTATGTTCACTTCGGTAATGAAGAGGTCTTTCGACTCGATGAGTTCGATATCTTTGGTAATCGAAACGCCTTCAGCAAACGAGATGTTTTCTGTTGCAGGGAAGAAGCCTTCCTTCTCGGTAGTAAGCTGATAGTCGCGAGCTGTCTGTATGACGTTGACAGTGTATTTTCCTTCAGAGTCGGTAGTAGCATAATACTCTACATTGTCAGACTTTAGAGTAACTTTTACGCCCTCAACGGCATTGCCGTTCTTCTTGTTTGTGATTGTTCCGTTAACGGTCAGAGGGTCGTTTGCTACAGAAAGATACAGGATTGGTGTAGCCGATGCTATTGACATTGTTGTCGGCAATGTAATGTTGGCACCGGTATAGGCTGACGGAGACGTTGTCTTAAGCGTAGAACTTGTTTCATAACGTAAGCCGCCATCATCGTTTTCTTGCTTTTCGTAAACAAACTTTATACTGTTGCCTGTATAAACGAAAGGTTCTGCCAATTCAAATTCAACCATCGCTTCGCAGTTATATGTGGAACCACTGCGTGTTCCTGCCTTGCGGAAAGTAGCTGTTCCGTCGTATATGAGCGTCATTTCCGAAGTGTCAGAGAATGGTATGCTATAGTTAGCAGAGAACGCTGTAGCTTCGGTATTTGCTGCCCAGATTTTCACAGGGACAGTTTTTGCCGACGTACTGTAGCCGTGGAAGGCTATTTGAGATATCTTATCGCCGTTTTTCAGTTTCAAATCGTCGGCAGTATAGATTGTTTCAGCATGTGTTTTCTTATACATAAAGCTGATTGGTACATTCATATCGTTGCCATTGGCAGTGCCTACTTGAGCCTCTGCCGATGCAATTTCTTCTGAAACAACTACATCTTTTGGAACGTCCCAAGTAAAAAAATCACCACAGCCATATACTACCCAGACATTGAGAGTTCCTGTTTCATGTGGTGTGTACTTAAATGTAACGTTGCGAGTGGCATGACTTTCGAAGTCCATTGGCTCTGCATAAGCCACAATCTGATTGTTTATTTGAAGTCTAATCTCATATTCGTCAGCCGCACGGCTCAAGCCTAAATTGGTCAGAGAGGCAGAGATTGTCATCTCGTTGTTGACCATTGCGGTCTCTGGTACAGTGAGTTTTACGTCCACATCATCGTCTGCATAATAGACCGTTGGACCTTCGAGGGCATAAAGATATAAGCTGTTTAGTTCTATCTTGACATATTGTATGCCCGTAGGCAGGTCAGAATCGACGAAATCTTGTGCCGTTGTCGTCACGAGATTACTAAAATCTTTATGCTCAGTCCATGTCTCTTTGTTGGTAGAAACCGACACTTTGAGTGTTGGAGTAGCGTAATATGATGATGAACGCGCATTGATGCGCAACGTTTCTCCTTCCTGAATGTTGAGTTTAGGAGAATAGATTGTAACTGTTCCGACAGTGTAACCACTGTTGCCGGAGAAGAAAAATGAGCCTTCGGTAGTTGTGCCGAAAGGAAATTCGCCTGAAGAAAAATCTACAGTCCACTTGCCAGCGTCAGCCGATGCAGTAGCAGTAGTCATCAACATTGCGAATAAAAAGATTAGGTGTAAAAATCTTTTCATGTTGAATTTGTTTTTTGTTAATACGGAGGTTTGTTATAATTATCTCTTTTCTATTTTAGAGTAGGAATGAAAATGACGTGATAAACAGCTGATTATTAAAAAGAATGTCCTGCGCGCCATGATGACCCGCAGGACATTCAGCTGTATTTCAACGTGCTTTCATGTTCTTATTCATCCCAGATATTGTTACCATTTGCACCGAACTCGCCGTCGAATGGGTCATCGGTTGGTATCACATTAGGGTTATCATCGTCGGCATTCAACTTTGAATCGACGAGCAGAAGGTCGTCAACATCGGTCGCCTTTACCTTGATAGTAGGCACTATATATCTTTTCTTAGTCATATTGCTATTAGATATTAAATTATTTTACTACAAACTTTTTACCATTCTGGATGTAAACACCAGCAGGGAGGTTCTTAATATCGGTCATCTTGCGACCGCTCATGTCATAGACAGCATCGTTGGCATTGAGCAATCCAGCCTCGATAGCCTCGATAGCGGTAATCACTGTACCATCGCCAAAGTCCATAACATAGGATGCTGCATCTGTACCCTCAGGCAAATTGAAGTAGCCTCTCCAGCCTTTCAGAGAAGAAGTAGCACTACCCTTCTGTATTCTTCCTGTACTTGGCACAACGCCATACTTGCCTTCCATGTTTGGAGCTTCTATCGGAGCGAATGTTCCTTGGAATGTACCTGTTGCTTCAGCACCATCGTATTTAGGTGTTGTGGTAGAGAAGTTGACGCTTGTCAGCTTATATCCATCAGCATTGATATTTGGATTTGGAGAATATACCACTAATGGATAGCCTGCGTATGTGCGTGTAGGAATAGCAAATTTCAGTGCTCCATCGGTTACACCCTTAAACTCGTAGTACTTGCAGTCGTCGCCGAAGATAGCCTTGATGTCGGCATCAAGGATTTGGAATGGTACGCAAAGCGTGTTCCAACCAGTTTTTGGAGTGTACTTAAAGACTATCACATCTTGTGTGCCTGTAGGCATTGTCTCAATAGCAACGGTTTCATCGAGAACCGGTGCTGCATCGAATGTAACTGTCACATGCTCTGTTTCGAGGTTGATATTCTCGTTTGTAATAGTGAAATATGCTTCACCTGTCAGAGCTGTTTCAGGCATGAAGGTAACGCTAAACTGCTTTGTTCCCAATGCATCGACTGTCTCAACGACATCGCTGCCATATTGTGTGTCACCGATAAAGAATTTAGCTGTCAGTGATTCTGCCACGTTAACCTTTTCTTTTACAGTAACAGTTGCAGTGTAGTTCTTAAACTGTTTACCTGTTGCTGGTATGTTTGTAGCAGAGATTATCACGTCGTGAGCCTTTGGAGCAACAACAAATCCGTTGAAGTTATCGATAGCATCGTTAGACCATCCAGAAGTAAAGCGCAGATAGTAGTATCCATCTGCCGGAGCAGTGAACTCCATATCCTTCTTGTAGTAGTTGGCAGTTACACCATCGTCTTGTGGCTTATAGTTGTAAATTTCTGTCCATGTAGCCATATCGTCGACAGAATATTCTACCTTCATAGCCTCATCGCTGTAGCGGAAATATGCTTCCCAAGTAAGTTTTTGACCTTCAGTTGCATACAGACGAGGAGTAGTTATGACAGCTTTTGAACTGTTTGCATAAGCCATATAGGTATTATTGCCTGCATATTCAGAGCCAGTTTTTACTGTCCAGTTGCTTGTTTCCCAATAGAGAGGCATGGTTTGGCCTTCGAAGTCTTCGTCCCAAAGAGCTGGGTCGATAGCTTTAGCAGTTGCATTGATAGTGACTGCAGCCTCTGTGTTGTAGGTAGGAGTAACTGTGATAGTTGCCTGCTTGTTGCCGAGAGTATTGATATCGTAATTGAATGTGATATCGAATGTCTTTGCTTCATCTGTCACTGTGAGTTGTGCAGGTGTGACTGTGAACTCTGGATTGTCAGAAGTAATATCGACTGTCATTGAGCCTGTACCAACGTTTTCAACGGTATATGTGAGTGTTTTGTTTTCACTTACCTTTCCGAATGCTGCATCGGCAGAAGGAGTAACCTTCATTTGTGGCGCGTTTGCATCGAGATGGAAGCCGTTGATTGTGTTGATCTTAGCATCGTCGCCTATGAAACGGATTTTGTAAGAACCTGCTTCAAGTCCTTCGATGAAATAGACGTTATATTTATTGTACTCGAGATTGTCGTTAGTGATTGTTGTATGGAGTGTGAACTCGCCGCCATTCTTTGACACATGGATAGGCAGAGAAGCTGCTGACGTCTTTGTTTTTGCAACTTCGATAGCCATTTTCTCGCCTTCAGCCACCTCAAATGCTGGCGAAGTGAGTGTGTTTTTTGGATTGTATTTATATGGACCGGTAGCTTCACCGTCAGCGAATGTCCAACCTTCGTTAACCCATCCGTCAGGAACGGCATTTGCATTGAATGTCTCTGTGTAAAGAGTATTGTCCATAACATAACCCTTCACGGCGAATGTTGCTGTCTCTTGGTTAGGAGCAGCTACAGTGATTGTTGCCGTCTGCATACCTGGTGTAGTTACTGAAAGAGTAACACTGAATGTGCTTTCAGCTCCTGCTTCGATTGATGTAGGAACATTTGTAATAACAAAAGCAGTGTTATCGGATGTAACAGTAATGTCGGTCAGTGGCGATTTACCTGTATTTTTGATTGTGAAAGTAGTTGTCTCGTCGGTGTCAATCATACCAAAAGCATAATCGGAAGCAACAACTTGCATTACTGGGTCGTTAGAAAGCTGTCCGCCATAGATATTATCAATAGCCAAAGATGTACCGATGAAACGGATTTGTTTTGCAGTGGCAGGTATAGTTACCTCAACTTGTTGCCAGTCGGCGGTAAAGAAAGAGTTGTCTTTTTCGCTTCCAGCAACGTCAGTCCATGTTGTACCACCATCGGTTGAGTATTGAACTTTCAAGTATGAGAGATAGTTTGAGTATTGTTTCACTGCTTTTACTGAGAAAATTAGTTGTTCGCCACCTTCTGCAAAGCTCATCAGTGGAGAAACAAGCGAATGGTAGTAGCTTCCTAAATATGCTACTCCAGATGTACCATAGCCGTAAGAAGCGAATCCTTCGGCAAATGTCCATTTGTATGTAGATGCATAACTACCAGTTGTGTAGCTACCTACACCTGCTGTTGTCCAACCTCCAGGCAGTGCATTTTCGTGGAAATCGACAAAGAGTTTGTTTGGGTCTTTGATTGTTGCAGTAATGTTAAGTGTAACTGCATCAAGTCCTTCGGCTTGTGGTGTGAATGTGATTGTACCGGTGCTGCTGCCTATTGTTTCAGGTGCAGTAATCATAACGTTTTGCTCTCCCTTAGCATCAATGGTAACAGATGTTGCATCTGCTGTAAATCCTCCTGTTGTTGCGATGTTGACAACAACACTCTGTGTACCAGGATTCTTTAGAGTAATGGTTTTGGTTGATGATGGATCGACCAATCCGCAAGCGATGGTTTCACCGTCGTTGTAGTCTTTTACCTTAAATGCTGGTCCATCAGCCTGAAGCTCATAGGTAAATGTTGTCTTTGGCACGAATGTTGTCATTGTTGAGCCAACATTTGACATGGAGTTACCTCTACCATATATTGTAGCATTGTCGCTACCATTTACGCCATAGAAAGACATATTGTTATATGAATAATTACCTGTTGATGTTTCGTAGAAACCTATCAAAAGATTACCTCCCTCATAGGAATATGGGTCGGAAAGGGTAATTTCCATTGCACCACCAGAGATGGTTACCGTGCCTGTATATACGGTTGTTGCTGCGTCACTACCAATGTATTCGGTCACGGCAGTATTTTCCACTTCCTTCATAAACACTTGGAACGTACCCGTACTTGTCCATGAAGCAGATGAACTTGAGTAATACTTCAGTTTTGTGATAGCAGATCCAGACATTGATGCCAAATCGGCTGCAGGGATAATATATTCACATTTTAAGTATTGATCGGCATAGTAAGCATAGACGGGAACGTAGTTGTTGGTACTAGTCCCATCGTTTACCGTCAGCTCTTCTGCACTCATCTGATTGAAACCAACCACTGAGAGCAGAGCTACTAATAATAACTTTACTTTCTTCATAACTATTTATTAATTTATAGAAGTTTATAGAAGGTGTTTGGGATTGTAAGTTTCACAAGGTGATGATTACTTAATCACCACCTTATGAGTTTCGTTGCCATGCTTAACAATATACATACCGCTTGAGAGATTCATCTTCTCAGCGACGCCACTATAAACAATCTGACCTGCTGTGTTGTAAACCTTCACAGTGCCATCATTGTTTGTTGTAGTGTTAACATCTTCGATAGCGAGTCCACTACCATCGCTAATATCGTCGCCTTCTACCCAAAGAGCAGAGAAAGTCATGCGGTCTTTGATCATTCCGAGACGTGTAGCCTCACCAGTATTTACGTCAATTTCGTAGAGACTTGTATCGTATTTACCATTTGTGCGCCACTCTTTGTCAGACAATTCGCCCCAGCTACCATGGTCGTTTAATCCTTTGCCGCTATTGAAATAGCCTACCCAGTACATCTTATTTGGATTGCTCTTAGCGAAACATGCAGCTTGTTTCTTATATTTTGACATATAACCTGTAGCAGGAACGAGTGGCATGTAAGTTGTGTAAGGCTGACCTTCCGAGTCAACTTTCTCTACTGGGTTAAGATATAGGTTACCAGTTTCGAGGTTGAACTCATAGAGTTGAGCACCTGTAAGTTCGCCATTGATGTCGCGATACTTTCCGTCGTCTGATATAGGAGCCATTGAACCACCACTTGTCAATGCGAAAGCGCGTCCTTCAGAGTTAATTGCAAAGGTAATGAAATTATAGTAATAAAGACCTTTTGTCACGAGTTTCACTTCCATTGTGCTGAGGTCAATAGTTCCGATAGCATAACCTGCGTCTTCACCTTCACGTCCTTCGTATTGGTCGTCTTCATCAACGAAATAGTCAGGGTCGTTAAGTATCTCTTCAGAAAGTTGCGCATTGGTCACATAGAACAAACCATAGACTTTTCTATCCTTTGGATTGTAGGCGAGACCAGCATTCTCAAGAATCTTTTCTTCTGACATATAAGGGAACTGCTTTACAAGATCGCCTGTTGTAGCATCCCACTGACGAACAGCGAACATCTCTTCAGATGGAGTTGATTGGTAGTCGCGCGACATGATAGTTGTAATTTTTCCATCAACGTATGCTGCGCCCGAATTGCCCATCATCAAGTTGAAGTTAGTTGCCCAAAGAGCTTTGTCGTTGTCGGTAAAGCTACCATTGCTGTAGAAATCGCTGATGTTTACAGCTGGATCTTTTACTGGTGCAGACAATGTTGTTCCGTTCCAAGTCATTGAATAGATTCCATAATCAACTACGGAAATAGCCTTTCCGAGTTGTGAGTTCCAACCAACATACTTTGAAGGGAGCACTTCACCATCGTCATGGCGATTGTTGTTTAACACACCCTTAATCTTTACGTCTTGCGCTCCAGCAGATAATGCAACCATGGCTGCCATTGCGAGCGTTGCGATGTAATTTCTCTTTTTCATGTTTTGTTTTTTTTGATTGTTAATTATTTCAGTTTCTAAAAATTTCTATCGAAAAAAATTCAATTCATAATTGTACGGCACAAAGATATGATAATAATCATGCGCGTACAAAATTATTATGTTCACTTCTGACAATTTTGCTAAAATTGTAAAAAAAGACGATTTTATCGCATTCAAATTGCATAATAATGTTTTTTTTGCTACCTTTGCAAAAAGTTGTGAAACCAATTATTATGAAACGATTTAACAACATTTTTCTGGTAATTATAACCATTTTCCTGCTAAATTCACTTTGCATTACTGCCCAAACAGACAGTAACAAGCCGCTTAGTGCCGAGCAATTATTGATAAAATGTGAACACGCGCGCACGAAATGTCAATACGAACAACTCGGGAAACTATCGAAACAGCTAATGGTTGCAGCAGATGGCGATAAGAGATATGAAGCATATTCAAACTTCTATCAAGGTTTAACTCTGCTTTTTACAGGACATGGTGAGGCTTCGATGAAACCGCTAAAAAAAGCAGGTTGTATAGCAAAAGAGATTGAAAACGACTCTATTGTTGCCCTAACCCTAAACGCTCAAGGTATTTATCATGCCATGTATGAGAACAACCTGTTTGTTGCACAAAATTTTTTCTTACGCAGTCTGAAGACAATAAACAAAATCGGATATGATGATCTGCGCGCGCGCGTGTACGGGAACCTTATTATATTGTCACATTCAAAAAACGATTCGACTGGTCTGAATCATGCAAAACACATATATGATTATGGTGTTAAGCACAAGAAGTATGAACTGCAATATCTTGGAACATACTATCTTGCACTATACAACTACCTGAAAGAAAACTATAACGAAGCAGAAAAACAACTGAAACTGGCAATCAATATTTTCAATAAGTTTTCTTACGACGACGTAGCATCTGTATATACTCTCTATTCTGAAGTAAAAATGAAAATGGGAGACATAAATGCCGCAGAAAATATGGCAAAGAAAGCTATTAACCTGGCTAAGGAATACAAGCAAAAGACGCTACTCTCAGATGCTCTGCTGCAATATGCTGAGGTTCTGAACAGCAAAGGACAATATAACAAATCGAACGAAACGGCCTTCGAAGCCTTAGAACTTGCCAAAATACAAAACAAGACTAAGGAGGTAGATTGTCTAAAACTTATTGCTAAAAACTACCATTCTCAAGGACATAAAGATGAAGCTATCAACTTTATGCAGGCTGCTACCACCGCAATGGATACTCTTTCGACAGTGAATATGGACAGACTTATGAACGAAAGAGCAATTATGCAGAATATTGAGATAAAAGAACAAGAGAGCATACTACAAAAACAACGCATAAAATCGCAACGCATATTAAACATTGTACTTGCCAGTGCCGTAGTGTTGATGCTACTGTTGCTGTGGTATATCTTACGTCTTTACCATAAGCGAAACGCTCTTTATAAAAGCATTGTCATACAAAACACTAATGCGACAAAGCGCGAGAGTTTTTTGATTGAACGCATACGCAGAGGCAACGAACGACTGCAACAAGCAGAACAACAACTCGAAGAACTGGAACAACGACGCAAACCACGAATAGAAGACGATAAAGCACAGGAACTGTATGACAGACTTTGCTTAATGATGGAGCGCGATCGCATTTATGCTAACTCACAAATACACCGCGAGAGTGTGGCTGAAGCTCTCGGTACAAACAGAACTTATCTGTCACAAATAATAAAAGAAAAAGGTGGAATGAGCTATGTTCAATTCATCAATTCGTACAGAATAAACGATGCTATACGTATTCTTTCAGATAGTTCTCAGATAAACTATCCACTAAAACAAATCTGTTCTGACCTCGGTTTCAACTCAACAGCCACGTTCTACAAACTATTCCAACAAGCTGTTGGTATCACGCCATCGGTCTATCGCAAACAATTCTTAGGATTGTCGGCAAACAGTGAAACTACCGAAAACAACGAAGAACTATAGATTACTCGGTCCTATTGAGTGTTGAATTATAGCGGGCAGTATCGTTAAGCAAATCTATTGCTGCAAGGATTTGCCTATCGAAACGTAGATATTGCTCTATCACACCTTTTCTGTAATAATAAGCCGAGACAATATCTCCCTCTATCAACCTACATATCTCGTCACGATTGTAATCAAGATCCTTTGCGACATTATGCTGTAGTTTCCCTTTCAACGCTTCGATTTCTTCGCGAGCATCATCGTAATACCCTTCGAAACGTATCAGTTTCTCCAACTCTGCGATGTATTTCTCACTTTGACGGTCGTATGTAAAGCCACTGGCTAAGACTCGCTGCTTGAACTCGGCAAAATCGGATTCTGACAGTTGAAACTCTGATGGTTTGGCTATAGTAGGATGACTGGCAATATAATCGATGACATAATCACGCATTACCTCGGTAGAATCGCTATAACTGAGATATACACTGATATTCGCCATTGTGTCGGGCATTATTTCAACATCGGGTTTTATTCCACCTCCATCGCGCACCTCGCGCCCATTCCGGGTTAGAAAAACTTTAGTAAGCGAGTCTGGAACATGACCAGTATATCCGCTACGTGACCGTCTATAGTCAATAGCCTGAATACATCTGCCCGATGGAATATAATATTTACTTGCCGTTACCTTCATCTGAGAGCCATAATCAAGGTCAATGGGAATCTGTACAAGTCCTTTTCCAAAGGTGCGTTGACCCATAATAACAGCCCTATCAAGGTCTTGCAGCGAACCTGCAACTATTTCGCTTGAGCTGGCAGAGCCGTCATCAACAAGTACAACGACAGGCAACTGCAAATCTAACGGTTCCATCGTAGTTCGATAATCACGATTAACCTGAGGCAATTTACCTCGATTGCTCACTATCAACTCATCTTTATCAACGAAAATATTTACCGTGTTGACAGCTTCTAATTCTGCTCCACCACCGTTTTCACGCAAGTCGAAAATTAGTTTTTTCATGCCTTGCTCCTTCAACTCGATGATGGCACGACGAACTTTCTTAGAACAATCCTCAGTAAAAGACGTTAGTTTGACATATCCCACCTCATCGGTCAACATTCCATAGAATGGTACAGGCTGGTCTTCTATCAGCTTGCGGGTGATGTTTACATTTATTATTTTACCAGTAGTTGGGCGTCGAACGGTGAGTTTCAGGCTGGTTCCGGCTTCTCCACGAAGA
>AUXO013502993.1_pt1 | contig 11010 bp, 4 predicted proteins | sample 768731 | NCBI WGS metagenome assembly AUXO01 (sample SAMN02715735, study PRJNA202380) | gut metagenome | biome: sheep rumen | host: Ovis aries | place: New Zealand: Palmerston North
AACAAGGATGGAGTCCATTTTGATCTTAACTGTGATGGATTTGCAGAAAGAATTAACTGGACAACAGAGAATGGCTTGCTGGCATTAGATCTTAACGGTAATGGAATGATTGATGACGGTGGAGAAGTGTTTGGAGATTCAACTCTTCTTTTTGATGGAAGCCGTGCAAAGAACGGTTTTGAAGCTCTTGCCCAATATGATCTGAATAAGGATGGAATTATAGATGAAAATGATGAAATCTATGAAAGATTAAAAGTATGGGTTGATGCTAATGCAAGTGGTGAATCTGAAGAAGGAGAATTAAAGTCTCTAAAGGAACTTGGAATCAAGGCGATAAATCTAAATTATGAAGCTGTCAATGAGAAGACAGACACAGAAGTTGTTATAGGAAATCGCGCTACTTATGTTAAAGAAGACGGTAGTGAGATGGCTATAGGTGAGATGTGGGTTGCGCCAGCATTAATAGATTCTGTCGAAAAAATGACTCCTGAAATAGCAGAAAAAATGGATGGACTTCCGGATGTAAGAAGTTACGGAACAGTTAGTTCTCTTCATTCTGCTATGGCAAAGGATGAGACAGGCGAATTAAAGGAACTGGTAGAACAGTTTATAAATGCAGATACTTATGATGAAAAATTAAAAATTACTGATTCAATATTATACTTCATATGTGGAGTTAAAGATATAGATGACAGTAAAATGTGGGGATATGCTAAGGAAAAAGAGCTTAAAGTTATTGAAAGAATGACAGGTGAGGAATATATAGACCATGAAGGAAGCAGATATCCTAATAATGCTGCAGGACCAATCCTTTCTGAGCTCTACAAAGATATCCGAAATATGTATTGTATATCCATGGTTGGTAGTGAAGCTTCAGATCTTTTAAAACTGCTTTTAGTTTTAGAAAAAGATGGAAACACAGAAATAAATGTAGATATGATAAATCTTGCCATAGGTATAGGATATCAGACAGGAAGTGTAAGTGAGAGACAAATAGCCAGCGTTTGTAGTTATTTAAGCTATTTCGGAGCTCATTATCTTAACGACCTGACACCTTTTATTAAGATAAGAGAATATGTTGGTGAATATATTCCTGAATGTCTTGATTACCTTGATGCAAACATTATGAGCGCAATATACGGTACTGCTGAAGGTGAACGTCTGTTAGGAAATAAAAATGCAGATCTTATTTATGGATTAGATGGAGATGACGAAGTCTACAGTGCTGACGGAAATGATGTAGTTTTCGGTGGTACAGGAAATGATAAGATATCCTCCGGCTTAGGAGATGATATCCTTATAGGAGGAAAAGGTGACGACAGATTAACAGGAGATAAAGGCGCAGACATCTATATCCATGAAAGAGGCGATGGAAGTGACATTATCGACAATCGTGATACTTCCATATATAGAACATCAGACAAGCTGGTTTTAAAAGGAGTAAAAATATCAGATATAAATATTGTAAGAGATGGATATAATCTCTTGGTAATAGATAAAATTGCCAATGAAACAATAACCATTGAAGGTGCTTTCTATTCTGCTGATGGAAGGCAGTATCTTGAAAATATAGAACTTGATGACGGACTTCTTGGAAAAGAAGATATTGAAAAACTCTCACTCCAGATAAAAGGAACGGATGAAAACGATAAAATAATTATGCCACAGGCAGCATATAATTATTCTGCATGCGAAACAATCGATGCAGGTGATGGAGATGATACTGTTTATGCTAATGTTGGAAATGATGTGATCATTGGTGGAAAAGGTAACGATGAGTTAGCTGGTGGTGAAGGCATAGATATCTATATCCATGAAAGAGGCGATGGAAATGACATTATTGATAATGTTGATCATTCTGAATATAGGACCAGTGATAAGCTAATATTAAAAGGTGTTAAAGCAGCAGATGTAGAAATATATAGAGATTGTTATAATCTGGTGATTAAAGATAAAATCAGCGATGAAACTGTTACTATAAAGAATGTGTTCCATTATGATTATTTGAGTGGAACTGCTTGCCTTGAAAATGTCGAGTTGGATGATGTGACTTATAACTTTGAAGATTTAAGGCGTTTTACATCGGTCATCAAATTGGGTGATGATTCTGATTATGTTATAGGTAATGAAGAGACCTATGCATACTCTGCTGATGAAACTTTTTATGCCGGTGGAGGCAATGATTATATTTATGGAGAAACAGGAAATGATATTATCCATGGGGAAAAAGGAGATGATCATCTTTGTGGAGGCGTAGGAAATGATACAATCTACGGCGGAGACGGAGATGATACAATCTATGGAGATGAAGGGGATGATAGTCTTTTCGGTGGAGCCGAAAGAGATAAAATCTATGCTGGAGACGGAAATGATTTTATTTCTGGAGGAACAGATAATGATGTATTAGAAGGTGGAAGTGGAGATGATACATATTATTATAATCTTGGGGACGGAATAGATGAAGTAACAGACATTGAAGATGATAAAGTCAGCTTTGATGTAGAAAGATATAACAACGATAGATTTATCTTTGGTAATGGAATCAAACGAGAAGATATAGTTAGAAGTAGACATTTTAATGATCTTATAATCAAGTATTCAAATGATGATCAGATTACTATTAAGGACGCCTATGATCTTTCTGCTAATCATTATATAGAGTCATTTGAATTTGAAGATGGATCTATAATGTCATTTGATGAAATCTACAGCGGGTCTAATAATCAGTATGTAACATATGGAACGGATACTGATGATAATATCTATTCCGAAGTAGATGGACGAGCTGTTTATGGCCTTGATGGGAATGATGAACTGAGTGGAGAATTCAGAAATTCTGTTTTAATCGGTGGCAAAGGTAATGACACTTTACGTGGTGGTCAGGGTGAAGATATTTATGTTTTTAGCCACGGAGATGGAGTTGATTCTATTTATGAAAAGGCATATACATTTGAAGAATATAATAAGATATTCTTTGATGAGAGTGTGTCCATAGATGATCTTCATGTTGTCATAACGGGTCATGATGAAAGAAATTTAACATTTATCTATTCTGATAAAGATGCGGTAACAGTATATGATGCACTGTATATGCCGGGGGCATTTGGAGTAGATGATGTTGCATTTAATAATGCTGTTTATGAAATTGACTATGTAAGTAAATGCCTTTACTTAAAGGAATTTGTAAAGAAAGACCTTGTAACAGGAGAGAATATAACTGTATATGTTCCAAGACCACAAGAAGCAATTGCAATAGACGGACCAATAATGGAAGACGGACCTGTTGTTGTAAATGGACCTGTTGTAGTTAATGGGCCGGTATTGATGAGCGTTGAACCGATGCCTGAAGATGATTCCGAGTATATCAGTATTGAACCTGAAGTAGAGGAAACATTCGAAGAAGGACCAGTAGCGATATTAGAACCAGTAAATGAGCAGAAAAATGAAAATGAGATACCTGTTTCATTGAGTGTACCTGTCGTTGCTGAACCACAGCTAATAGAAAGCGGTGCAGCGGAATATGATCCTTCTATAGATGACCTTTATCTTGAAGCTGAAGGAATTATGAAGGAGATACCGTTCCAGTATCGCGTGATTCATTCGAAAGATGCAGAAACAGGTGAAGATATAGAAATCATGGATATGACAGGGATGGTTGTTCAGGATATGTCAGAGGGATCATACATTGAATATGTGGATGTACCTCAGGAGATAACGGTTGGACCTTCTCCAGATGAAGGAAATATCTGGGTTTGTATGTAATTTAATAATTATTTTTTTAGGGCATTTTTCTTTATTTAGAAAATGCCCTTTTTAATGGGAGTAACAGTTAATGAATATAACAGATAGTAAAGATAATTCAGCATATGTGTGTTTTATGATAATACTTAAGCTGCTAAAAGCTGAAAATCATGATAAGGATTTAGAAGTAAAACTTAAAGCAGCAGATGATAAAGGAGTATTCATTATAAAGACTGCAAAAAGGATGGGGCTTAAGGTAAGATATGCAGCATTTAAAGATAAGATAATGAAAGATCTTACAGTTCCTGTGATGGCAGCATCTAAGAATGGAGAATTTCTTATAATCCTTGGAAAAAAAGAAGATAAATACATTATTATGAGGCCTTCTCATGGTAAATCGGAGACTGTAAGTAAGGAAGAACTTTATGAAATAATAACAGGTAAATGTATAATTCTGGGGAAGAAAGTTACTGATGTAGATAGTGATGAAATAAGTGGAAAGAAGTTCGGATTTAACTGGTTTATACCTACTATAATCAAGTTTAAGAAACAGTTTATCACTGTTCTTATAGCGGTACTTTTTATTCAGATTTTGGGAATATGTACACCCTTAATGACGCAGGTGGTAGTAGATAAAGTCCTTACACATAGAACACTTAATACATTATATACCATATCTATTGGGATTCTTATTGTCTATATTTATGAACTGATGATAAGTATCTGTAAAGCATATCTCTTTGTACATACAACAAATAGAATCGATGTGATCCTGAGTCAGAGACTATTTAAACACTTATTTTCACTTCCACTCAAATATTTTGAAAGCAGGAGAGCTGGTGAAACTGTAGCAAGAGTAAGAGAGCTTGATCAGATAAGAAATTTCCTTACGGGAACTCCGCTTTCTTCTATGATAGATGTATTATTTATCATAGTCTATATTGTAGTGATGCTGTTTTATAGTAAGTTATTAACACTTATAGTTATTCTGGCAATACCTTTATTTGCATTACTTTCAGCTATAATAACCCCTTTATATAAAAAAAGTCTTGATAAAAAGTTTGAGACTGGAGCTGCTTCTCAGTCTTTTCTTGTTGAAGCTATAAATGGAATTCAGACTATTAAGTCTTTTGCACTTGAAGAAAAATTTGAAGAAAAATGGGGAAATCTGCAGGCAGATTATGTAAGAGCAGGATATAAAACTGCTATGATCGGCCATACATCCAGCGTTATAGCAAATTTTATCCAGCATGTACTTGACCTTCTTATTCTTTCTGTAGGGGCAAAGCTAGTTATAGACCAAAAGTTAAGCATAGGACAGCTCGTAGCATTTAGAATGCTTTCTGGAAGAGTTAGCGGACCGGTGCTTAGGCTGGTTCAGCTTTGGCAGGAATACCAACAGGCTAAGTTATCAGTTGAACGGATAGGAGATATATTTAATTCTCCAAGAGAAGCTCAGTCAAAACAAAAAATTGAGAAATTACCGGATATTAAAGGACGCATTTCATTTAATAATGTGCATTTCAGGTACAGGATTGATGGAAGTGATGTGCTTCACGGAATAACATTTGAATTAAAAGAAAATAAGATATATGGTCTTGTAGGGCGTAGCGGTTCTGGTAAGAGTACTATATCGAAGCTTATACAGAGGTTATATATACCTCAAAGCGGAAAGATAGCTGTAGACGGGATGGATATTTCCCTTATAAGGCCGCAGCTTTTAAGAGAGCGTATAGGTGTAGTATTACAGGAAAATTTCATGTTTAATGGAACAGTGGCTGAGAATATATCAATTCACTGTCCTAATGCGGGAATTGACAGAGTTATAGAAGCTGCGAGGATTGCTGGAGCCAATGATTTTATAATGGAATTAGAGGAAGGATATAATACTGTAATAGGTGAAAAAGGAGTTGCTTTGTCCGGTGGGCAAAAGCAACGCATAGCTATAGCGAGAGCCATAATCAATAATCCAAGAATCCTTATATTTGATGAGGCAACATCTGCTCTCGATTATGAATCTGAAAGTATCATTCAACATAATCTAAAGGAAATATGTAAAGGAAGAACGGTTCTTATCATTGCCCATAGACTTTCAACGCTTGCATCTGCAGATGAGATTCTGGTAATAGATAAAGGAAATCTTGTTGAAGCAGGACCTCAGGACAGACTTCTTGCTCAAAATGGCCTTTATACTCATTTATATAATAGTCAGATGAGAGGAGAGGTGGATGCATGAATAAGCATATTGAAAGACAGTTAAAGACAAGGGAGAAGAATCTTAAATTTGATTTTCTTCCTTCTATGATAGAGATAATAGAAAAACCTGCAAATAAGGTGGTTAGTATAATCCTTTTTTTGATAATCAGCTTTATAATAGTTACTGTTATATGGGCTTGTTTCTTTAAGATAGATATAAGTATCACGGCCCAGGGATCTGTAAGTTATGAAGAAACTGTTGTTAATATTACTTCTTTAAATTCGGGAGATATCACTTTTGTTGGATGTAAAGAAGGTCATGTAAATGCTGGAGATATCATATGCGGATTTTCATCAGAAGCGGAAGAGGAAGCACTTTTAGATTATCAGCATAAACTAAAAGTGGCAGAGATTAAGAAAAAGGTATATGAAGTCTTGTATGAAAAATATAAGGAAGAGAATTATACGTCCTTAGATTTAGAAGAACTAAAGGAGAACTGTCTGGATGAGGATCTTATAGAGAATGAAGAAAAAGTAGTAGAAGAGATTGTTGAAGAAAATGATCTGTTCCTTTCAAGACTTGAGATAGAAAGTCAGGATAATCAGCTCATTCTAAAGAAAAATCAGATCCTTAGTGTGAGCAAAAATATAAATGAACTCGACTCTGATATAATGGACTTAAATGCTAAGATCAAAGAAATAAACACAACCCTTGACAGTAAGACTGTAAAGGCATCAAAAACAGGAACTCTCGTTTTACAGGATGATCTATATGAAGGAAAAACATTAAAACAGGGAGATGTTATAGGTTATATAATTCCTGAGAATAAAGAATATATATTTACGGCTTATATCGCGGATGAAGACATTGCAGAAATAAAGACTGGAGATAAGGTGGACATAAAGATTCAGGCTTATTATGAAGACACGCATCAAGTTATATCGGGTGTGATAAGTGATATAGGTGATGTTCCTCTTAAAACCGAAGAAAGAGGTGCTGTCTATAAGGTAGAAATAATACTGAGTGAGGATGTATCAAATCTTAAATTAGGTATGGAAGGTACTGTAGATATAATAACAGGAAAAAGAACTGTGATGGATTATTTCCTCGAACCATTGATTGATGGGGTTAAGGGAAGTATAAGGGAAAAATGATAAAAAAACAACCTCCTCAAGCGGACTAAGGATGTCCTTTTGAGGAGGTATTTTTAGTTTAATGAAGACGAATATTATCTTTCATCCATCGGGATATAGGTGTTTTCTGGGGCGATGGACTTATAAGCAGGACGGATGATCTTTCCGTTGTTGGCAAGTTCTTCAATTCTATGAGCTGACCAACCTACAATTCTTGCCATTGCAAATAATGGAGTGTAGAGTTCTTTTGGAAGGCCAAGCATTGAATAAGCAAAACCTGAATAGAAATCTACATTTACACATACACCTTTATACATCTTACGACGTTCAGCAATTAATTCAGGAGCAAGGCGTGCAACTCTTTCATGAAGAGCAAATTCTTCTTCGAGTCCTTCGTATTTAGCCAGTTCTTCCACATAGCTATGGAATATCTCAGCTCTTGGATCTGATTTTGAATAAACTGCATGTCCTACACCATATATCAGACCCTGTCGGTCAAAGGCATTTCCATCAAGAAGCGAATTGAGGTAGTCGCTTATGGCGCCTTCATCTTCCCAGTTTGTTACATGCTGCTTTAAATCTTCAAACATCTCTACTACTTTAAGGTTGGCTCCGCCGTGACGAGGGCCTTTAAGAGATGCAAGAGCAGCAGCGATTGCTGAGTATGTATCCGTCTGAGTTGATGTAACAACGTGAGTAGTAAAGGCTGAGTTGTTACCTCCGCCGTGATCCATATGAAGTACGAGAGCTGTATCAAGAGCTTTTGCTTCTATATCACTGTATTCTTTATCCGGTCTAAGCAGATGGAGTATATTTTCTGCTATACTGCCTTTTTGAAGGGGCTTATGAATGACCAGACTGTCATTTAATTCATAGTGTCTATAGGCCTGATAACCGTAAATGGCGATCATAGGAAAAAGTGAAATCAGCTGCATGCTCTGTCTAAGAACATTTGGAAGACTGATATTATTTGCCATGTCATCGTATGGATGAAGGGTAAGGAGGCTTCGCATCATTACATTCATCATATCTGATCCGGGAGCTTTCATAACAACGTCGCGGACGAAATTCTTTGGAAGGCTTCTGTAGAATATAAGCTGATCTTCAAAGAGCTTTAATTCTTCTTTATTTGGAAGTTCGCCAAATAATAAAAGGTAAGCAATCTCTTCAAATCCGAAACGATTTTCTTTTTTATAGCCTTCGATAAGATTGTGGATTTCATATCCTCTGTAGAAAAGGCGACCATAGTCTGGTAGCTCTTCGCCGTCAACAAGTTTCTTGGCACGTACTTCGGCTACATTTGTAAGTCCGGCCAGTACGCCCTTACCATTGAGATCACGGAGACCACGCTTTACATTATATTTTGAGTAAAGCGAAGAAGGGATCTGATCGTTTAGTTTTGTCTTTTCTGCCTCTGCATATATTTCTGGAGTAATCTCAGAATATGCATTAACTTCCTTGATTGTAATCTCTGCTGCCAAATTGTTTCCTCCTTTTTTCAACCTTATAGATAATTCCATTAAATGGATAATATACTGAGCTTTCTTTTTATTCCCTGTTTGAAACAAGAATCGCAGTTCTTAATTTTGTAGAATGCGCCCTTGGATTTCTGTAACATTCTTCTTTTGAAGGACGTATTACAATATCCTCTATATCTTCATATATGTGAGATATTTTTCCTTCTTTAAATATTTTTTTAACCATTCTGTCTTCACCGGAATGGAAGGTGAGTATGGCAATCCTGCCGCCGGGAGCCATAATATCAGGTAATTTATTTAAAAATTCATATAATACTTCAAATTCCTGATTAACTTCTATTCTTAAAGCCTGAAAAACCCTTGCATAGGTTTTTCTGTAAAGCTCTGCCTTTTCATCTTTATCAAGTGCTTTTGTTTCTTTATTTTTATCAAGAGCATTACGTATTAAAGTACAGAGTTCTTTTGTTGTTTTTGGAACCTTGTTAAGATGCTGGGCTTTGTCTAATTCCTTTGCTATATCTGTAGCAAAGTGTTCGTCAGAGTTTTCTATCAGGATACTTATAAAATCCTCTGGATCTATATCTTTTAAAACATCGGCCGCACTTTTTCCTTTTTCAGGATTAAATCTTAAATCTAAAGGACCGTCTTCTTTCCAGGTAAATCCTCTTGAGGGATCGTCTATCTGCATTGATGAAACTCCAAGATCTGCTAAAAGAAAATCAAATGGTCCGTATTCTGATGCAACTTTATCTATATCCCTGAAATTGATATGTACAGGGGTAAAATCCTTCTCATCAAAGCCTTTTTTTCTTATTCTTTCAGTGGTCTTTTTTATCTCTATGGGATCAATATCAAGACTTACTAAATGTCCGGTATGATCAAGTTTTTCAAGCATTTTTGTTGTATGCCCGCCGTAACCTAAGGTACAGTCGATTCCTTTTTCTCCTTCCTTTATCTTAAGAAACCTAAGAATCTCATCTACCATAATAGGGATATGGGTTCCTGCAGGAGTGATACCTTTATTAATCACATGTTCCTGCTGGGACATATATTTTTCAGGATTTAATTCCTTATATTTTTCATTAAAATGTTTTGGATATTTGCCGCTGTAATGTGGGCGGCGCTTATGTTCATTTGTCATTTGTTTCCTTTATTGCATTAAATAATGCTTTTAAATTTTTCATACAGATGAATATTATTATAACAGATTTTTTGGATTCTTTTCAAATTCTTTCGATTTTTTTTCATTCTTTCCCATGTAAAAGAAAAATATTGAAAATGTGGCTAGCGGTTGACTTTTTACTGTGTAAGTGATAGCTTTTTAATGTTAGGCTTATATTAGGATAAGTCTCGGAATCTAGCAGATATTACTTAAATTTAGATTCGTTTTATTTAGGAGGTAACTAAGGATGAAACTTGCAAATCTTGTAGGAGATCGTTTCAAAGAAAGACCAGCTGATTGCGTTGTTGACAGCCATGCCCTTATGGTACGTGGCGGTTATATCAAATATGTTGCAAATGGAATTTATTCATCATATATGCCGCTTAAGCGTGTTACAAAAAAAATCGAGCAGATCATGCGTGAAGAGATGGATGCAATAGATGGACAGGAAGTATCATTTCCTGTTGTAATGCCTGCAACACTCTGGCAGGAATCAGGACGTTATTCAAGCATTGGATCAGAGATGGTTCGTTTCACAGATAGAAATGATACAGGTCTTGTACTTGGAATGACTCATGAGGAAGCTGCAGTACAGCTTGTAAAGGACTTTGCAAAGACATATGCAAGATATCCTTTTATGATATATCAGATCCAGACAAAGTTTAGAGATGAGGCTCGTCCAAGAGCAGGTCTTATCCGTGTTCGTGAATTCACAATGAAGGACGCATACTCATTCCATACAAGTCAGGAAGATCTTGAGGATTATTACGCTAAAGCTTATAAGGCTTATGACAGAATCTATGCTAGATGCGGTGTTCCAGAAGTAATCGCTGTTAAGTCAGACTCAGGTATGATGGGAGGAAGCGTATCACATGAGTTTATGCTTCTTACACCAATCGGAGAAGATTCTATCGCAATCTGTGATGAATGTGGATACAGCGCAAATATGGAAGCTGCGCCATCAATTATTGAAGTAAATCGTGATGAAGTTTCAAATGATATAGAAAAGGTAGCAACTCCAGATCAGGAATCTATTGAAGATGTATGTGCATTCCTTAATGTCCCTGTAGAAAAGAGCTGCAAGGCTGTTGTATATCAGAAGAACTCAGATGATTCTTATGTAGTTATCTTCCTTCGTGGAGATCTTGAAGTAAATGAAACCAAGGTTACTAATTTTATCGGAGATAACATTCATCCAGCAGTTATCACAGCAGAGTCAGGACTCTGCGCTGGTTACATGGGACCATTTGGACTTGATGCCAAGTGCACAGTTCTTTATGACAGTTCTCTTAAGGGTGC